>Ga0180301_10000667_pt1 | contig 26669 bp, 25 predicted proteins | sample GuaBasSediGuay16_FD_121797 | JGI IMG/M metagenome (GOLD analysis project Ga0180301, IMG submission 121797) | Subseafloor sediment microbial communities from Guaymas Basin, Gulf of California, Mexico - Guay16, Core 4569-2, 12-15 cm | ecosystem: Environmental > Aquatic > Marine > Hydrothermal... | reverse complement strand
TAGTTCCGGAGCTAAACACCGTAAAGAAAGACTGGAGAAAAGTGGATATAAAAATTGCGCTCTGTTATCCAAACGTCTACAGAGCTGGCATGACAGGATTAACAGTCAAGATGCTCTATGCGCTTTTTAATGCGCGTGAAGATGCTTTATGCGAGAGATTCTTCGTCCCAACCTTGAGAGAAGGATGGAGAAGCCTCGAATCCAACCAGCCTCTAAAGAGATTCGACATCGTAGCGTTCACTCTCCAATACGAGGAGGACTATCCAAACGTCGTGAAGATGCTTCTTGAATCGGGCATTTCACCGAGAAAAGAGGACCGATGTGAAGATGATCCCCTAATAATCGCCGGCGGCCCATGCGCAACCGGGAATCCTGAGCCTCTAGCTGATTATATTGATCTTTTCGTAATCGGCGAGGCTGAGCCAGTCATAGACCAAATTCTCGACGAGATCAATAATCCCAAAAAGCCGAGAAAACGAATTGAGGAGCTAGCCGATATTAAAGGAGTCTATTTACCAGACATTTCAGAAATCACTGAAAGAGTCCGGGTTCAAAATCTTAACGAGGCGTTGCATCCGCTGGCACAGCAGATCCCCCTAGTTGAAGAGGGAAGTCTTTACATGCCTGTTTTCGGGAAGGCTTTTACAGTTGAGGCGGTTCGAGGATGCAATATGTCTTGCCGCTTCTGCCTGATTGGCCATATTTCGCGGCCTAAACGTGAGAGAAGTCTCGAAAAGATTATTTCAATAATCGATGAGGGCTTAAAGTACACGCCTGTGAACAAGATTTCACTTATCGGCGCAAGTCTCTTTGCTTATCGTCGTCTTGAAGACCTCTGCGAGGCTATAGTCTCCCGCGGATTGGAGCTCTCAGTCTCCTCTCTAAGTCCCAAAAGCATCACTGAGAGATTAGCAGACTCTCTGGCGAAGGGGAATCAGAGAACAGTGACGATTGCCCCTGACGCTGCTACTGTGAAGATGAGGAGAGTAACAGGCAAGATGATGGAAGATGAAGATTTGATAGACGCTGCGAAGATTCTTCTAAGCCGCGGGGTCAATCAGATAAAGATGTATTTCATAATTGGTTTACCTGAAGAGACAAGTGGAGACATCGCTGCCATTGCGGATCTCTCAAAGAAAGTTGCAGACGTCGGATACGGCCCCAGATCAATTCATCTAAGCATAAACCCTCTCATTCCGAAGCCGCATACACCTTTTCAGTGGATAAAAACCCCTTCAGTTTCATACATAAGAAACTGTTTGAAGACCATTCGGAAGGAGCTGAGAAGCGACGGAAGATTCATCATAAGCACACTTGATCCACGTCACGCTCAGATTCAAGCTTTATTAAGCCTTGGAGACCGCGAAGTCGGCAGGCTCATTGAATTCGTCGCTCGTCACGGTGGTGGCTTAGGAACTTGGCGGCGCGCCTTCAAAGAATATAGAATAAATCTAGAGAGATATATCGGCGAAAAAAGCCGTGAAAAACCTCTGCCGTGGGACAAAATAAAGATTAATCCTTAGAAAAAACAGAAATCAGCCTTTATCTTGACAAATAAGAATAAAAAAATCATAGATTCAAGATGAAGAGCAAACAGTCAACCAGTTCCTTGTATCTATTTCTTATCGTTACCTCAGTTACCTTTGCTATCTCAGCGATCTCCCGTTGCGTCCTCCTCTCGCCGACGAGGACTGAAGCTATATAGCTCGCAGCAGCAGCGATGCCAGTCGGTCCCCTACCCGATGTTAACTTAAGCTGTCTAGCGGTCAAAAGTATCATGTTAGCAATCTCCTCGACTTTCCCCTGCATTGTGAGCTGGTTTGAAAACTTGGAGACGTATTGGCTTGCCTTAACTGGTGGAATAAAGTAACCAAGCTCCTTTACCAAGAACCGATAGCTCCGACCGACTTCTCTTTTGCTCACGTTCGAGGCCTTCGCGATCTCATCCAGAGTACGCGCAAGACCGCATTGTCTACAGGCAATATACACGGAAGCTGCGCTGATGCTTTGTATAGACCTTCCACGGATCAGATGCTCCTTTACTGCCTTTCTGTAGATCACAGAAGCCGTCTCGAGAATGTTTCTCGGCAGTGAAAGATTATTCGCAATTTTCGTAATCTCTGAGAGGGCGAAGGCTAAGTTGCGTTCCATCGCGTCGGAGACGCGGATGCGTCTCTGCCACTTTCTGAGGCGATAAATTTGAGCTCTCTTTCCGCTTGAAAATTTCTTTCCATACACGTCCTTGTCATGCCAATCTATCATCGTCGAGAGTCCCTTGTCGTGGATTGTGTATGTCACAGGAGCGCCGGTTCGAGCTCTCTTTTCTTTTTGCTCATTATCGAACGCTCTCCATTCAGGTCCGCGATCCGCCATTCTCATATCAATTACGTAGCCGCAATCCATGCAGACGATCTCCGCTGAATCATAGTCTCGCATCAGCCTTGTGCTTCCGCATTCTGGGCATTGCCGTATATCTAGAACGCTTGGCGCAGGTGAAGTTTTTTCTCTTTCACTCATTTTCTCCTTTTACCTCTCTTACTCCGCTTAGAAGGCAATAATTGATACAACATTTTACCTGCAAGATCGGAGGAAATTCCGCTTCGAATATCAACTTCTATATAGGGAGATCTTGTAGGGCCGAAAATATCGAAGACTTTGCCAATAGGCTTCCTGTTCTCGTCGAATAATGTCTCGCCGATTCTCGGAGGCTTCGACGTCTTGATTACTGCTTTTCGACTGGGACTTATATGGAGAACACGTCCTATCTTTCTCAAAACGGCGAGTTACCCTCCAGAAAAACCATGAACGTAAAAATGAAATAAGCATACTATTTAAGTTTTTCTTGTTTAAAATTCGGATTCTGGGTCTTTAGAGTTCAGACGCAACCGCCTTTAAGATCTCGTTTTTAGGTCTTACTTTTTTGACGAGAATAAGCCCTTTCCTTTCCCATGGAACTCGAGGATAAGCAGCGTTTGGGATCAATCTATAGGGGATCCGCAATTTCTTCAGCGCCTTTTCTATCATCTCTAAGCTTGGATAGGGTTTGGCAAGCTTCTTTGGCAATCTTCTTCCTTCTGCTCTCGTTTTTGTTGAATCGAAATACACAGGCCACAACGCTATTTCATCGCGGTTACGCATCTTAACAAATCAGCCCGAAACAGTTCAAGATTCTAAATTCGAGATTCAAATTTAAGCCTGCTTCCCTTTATTCTCTGGAGATCAAGATGGCGTTTAGAACTCCTGATTGCCCAGGCCTTGAGGTAACACGGGCTCTCCCAAGAGGCGTCTCTAAGATTGTTCCTTTTGTTATAACATTTCTTCTGTCATAATCTACATTAGCGGGGTTCCTGATTACTCTTGTAATCTCCACCTTTTTCGTCTCGCCGGTCTCTGGATCCGAAACATTCACCCATTTCGTGCTTATTAATCGAACCTTTAGGTTCCCGCCACGTCTTCTATCCAGTTTTGTCTTATGCTCGCCTATGGTAGTCTCGGTTGGAAACGATCCTCTCTCGAATCTTCTCTTTTTTCTGTATGCACGTCTCTTTCCGCCAGTTGGTTTCCTTTTATGCAGGTCACTATGCCAAGGTGACATCTTGATTTTTTCTCCTCGAACTTGAGGACGCTTTGATTAATATAAATTTAGCGGAATAGACGCCTTTTTATTTTTTTTTACTTCCCCCATTGGAACTGCCTTTTTCTTTGCTAGCTAGCTCATTGAGTATACGTACTAGCTGCCGCTTCATCGTTGTGGGGTTATGGCTTAAACCAAAATAATCAGCGAAGTATTCCGTAGCTCTCAAGATCTTGTTCCTCCCCCTCTGCTCTCTATCAACTAAACCCATCTCTACAAGCTGCCTTATGTGCTTGTAAGCGTGGGTGCCGCGTGCAGCAATCACCTGTTTCTGAGAAACAGGCTGTTTATAGGCTATATAGGCAAGTGTTCTAAGAGGCCCATCGGTAAGAAGAGGTCTCACCGCAAGTCTCCTAACCCTCGAAGCGTAATCAGTCTTCAGCTGAAGGACGAACCGTTGATCCTCAAGCTCTAGGACTTCAAGGGAAGTGTTACGGTTTTCGTACTCTTTCTTAAGCATCCTCGCGAGTTTTCTGGCCTTTCTCTGGGATCGTGATCCGATGATGCGGCTTAAAGTCTTTAGATCGAGGGGGCGGCCTGCGACGTATAGAGCCGCCTCGATAAGGGCGATCTGCCTCTTTATTTTTTCATCTCCGGGCTTCTCTTTCGGTTCTTTAGATATGTTTGCCATTCAGAAGATCCTCGCCCAGAGTTATAAAAATCTCATCTGAGTCTTCTCTCTGCCATAATGTAATCTTTTTTCTATGAGCAAGAAAAAGTATAACGATGAAGTTCCTTATCTGCTCAAGTTTCTCTAATCCCTCAACTAGCTTCGAGAACGTAACTATTTTACCTGCCTTTATGAGGGACTGGATTTTCTGAAGAATTATCCTCATTTGTTTCTCCATTTCCATCAAGTAGATGCCAAGGGGAGAAACAGTCTCCTGCGGCATCATAAATAGTTCGCTGCGCGGAGAAGACTTAATCTTGAAGATCCGCTCCGTCTTGAGGGCATCCTCTAAGGCTTCGAGTAAATTCTGGATTGTAGTCGTCGTCAACTCGTATCTTAAAGGAAGAATCAAGGGAGGCGGAACATATTCAGGGTTAGACTCGGGTACGGGCTGTGGGGGTTCTTCGAGTTTAAGTAAAAGCTTAGACTTCATCAGGTACACTGTCGCTGAAGAGTCAAGCGCTATCCCGGAGGCTCTAAAGTCGACTACGGCTCTTTTTTCCATCTCCTCAAGAAATGATAGAAGAAGGAAAGACAAGTTTATCTCCCAAGGATTAATCTTCTCAAGCATCTGCGGATCAAAGAGGATGTTCCATGGAGGGTGAAGGTAGAATGGTCGTTCGGAGCTTTCTTTCATCCTCATCGGGCCGGCACCTCTTTGAACGTGGTAGATACGACATGAGAGATCCCCTCTCGCCCATAAACCCCATAGATCTTATCTGCCTTGCTCACCATCTCGGGCTTGAGAGTTACAACTATGAACTGAGCCTTCCCTGCTTCTTCGGCTAATAATTCACCCAATCTCTCGACATGGAACGCGTCGAGATGCGCGTCTATCTCGTCGAAAAGGTAGAAAGACGCTGGTGTAAACTCCTGTAATGCGAAGAGAAAGGCCACAGCGGCAACAGATCTCTCTCCGCTACTGGCTCCGTTCACGAGGATGGGGGGTTTGCCGACGAATTGGACAACCATGTCGACTCCGCCTGAGAATGGATCATCTGGGTTTTCGAGTTTCAGAGCAGCGTTTCCTCCTCCGGTTAGCTTATAAAAGTACCTGTCAAGTCTCTCGTTCACCTTGTTGAAGGCTTCCATGAATACGTTGTACTTCTTCTGCTCGATTTCTTCGATGAATTTCACTATCGCCATTTTTTCCCTTTCTAGCTCATTCATACGCATCGATAGTTCCTTGTATCTAGAGATCTGCTCTTCATACTGTTTCGACGCGAGCTGATTAACAGCTCCTATGCGGTTGAGCTCCGCCCTCATTATCTCAAGAGTCTCGTCGAGTTTTTCAATATTCATCGGCGTCTCCATCAAGGGCTTCTCGTATCCCAGATCATGAAGCTGATCCCTGTATCTTCCAATCTGGAGACTTAATGTTTGAAGGTTTAGACGAGCCTCATCTAAAAGAGCATCCGTCTTCTCGTACTCTTCCTCAACAATCTGGAGTTTACTGTCTATCTCATCTACTTGGGAAGTTAACTTCTCAGCATCTTTCCTTGCATTTAACAGAAATCTTGAAAGTTCATCTTTTTTCTTCTCGAGTCTTTCGATCTCAGCTTGAATTTTCACCCGGCTCTCAGATGCCTGTTTTATCTCGTTCTCTATAACTGAGACCCGTTTAATCGCGTTTTTTCTTCTCAAAATGGTATTTTCAAGATCCTCCTTAAGCATCTCAACTCTTGACTGTAAAGAAGAAAGCTGAGATTCAATCTTACCTGCCTTCTGCCTCAGCGTCATAATATATTTGCCTATTTCTGCCCGTTTGTTTTCTCTTTCCTGCAGCTCGGTGAGATCGATCTTCTTCTTCATCCCTGAAAGTTTCTGCTGTATCGCCCTTTCTTCCTCTGATAGCTCTTTACGTCTAATTTTGAATTTTTTCAGCATTTCATCTTCTTTTCGAAGCAATTCTTGAATATTTTCAAGATTGTCTTCGGCACGGTTCAGATTCAATCTCGCCTCACTGATGCTCTTCTGTACGCGTTTAACCTCGCTTCCCAATCTTCCTAAAGACTGCGATAACCGCGCGATTTCTTTTTGGGTCTCAGCGATTTCCTCATCGAGCTCTTGGACGTGTTCCTCTCTTGCGGTTAAAAGCTTCCTTAACGCTGTGACAGCTTTTTCAAGAGCTCTCAATGAAGATTCGCTTGGGACAAATGAGGAGAAGTCCAGCGGCGCTCGGTAAAAGCCGCTTTCTACCCCTCCACCTGCCTCGAAAACATCTCCATTTAGAGTTACTGAGCGGATTCCTCTACGAGAAAGAGCTAGAGCTACGCTCTCATTTCTGACGAGAAGAGTATCTCCTAAAACAAAATTCACAGCTGGCAAATATATTTCATCACACTTCACGAAGTCTGGGAGGCTTCCTAGAATTTCCTCGTTTTTGGGAAGATTAAACCGCTTTTTTCTAGATAGCCCCTTTAAAGGAATTATTTTTATCCGTCCGAGTTTTGTCTTCTTCAGCATCTCGACACATGTGAAGGCTACATCTAAATTGTCAACCACAAGCGAGTTCAGCCATCCTGACGCAGCGGCCTCTATAGCTCGTTTGTGCTTCTTAGAGAATCTTATAAGGTCCTTAAGCCTGCCATGTATTCCTTCAATAATTCCTTCGCTGCTGAGTTCCTCAATATACCGTAATGCGCGTTCCTCAGTGTTAAACTGGTCGATGATCTCCTTCCTTGCCTCGAACTCTACAACTGCTTCTTGGGCAACTTCAGCTATTCTGCCAGCTTCTTTAATCTGAATCTCTATGAGATTTTTTCTCTTGGTTCTCCGAGCTAAGGCTTCTTTTAGAGTGTCCAACTGAGCTTCTTGTTCTTTCTGAAGATTTCGTAGGTCTTTATATGCCTCTTCAAGCTTCTTCAAAGAGGAACTTAGGTCTCTCTTTTTCTCCTTGAGACTTTTCAGCCTCTCGGAATAAACATCTATCTTTGATTGGCTTTTAGCTTGCTCGCTTTGAACTTTTACTGCCTCTGTGCGTATCTGTTCCAGAAACTTCTCAGCCTCTCTTATTTCTCTATTTTTCACTTCAAGTTTTGATCTCGTCTCGTCTATCTCGCTGCTGAGCGCATCATAGATTGACTGCCTCTCAGCTATCTCTTTTAGCAGCGTGTCTCGTTCCAAGGTGAGTTGCTTAATCTTTCTTTCAGACTCCTCTATCTCATTCTTGACAGCTTCAATGTGATGCTCAGCGTCGATTTTAGACTTTCTAAGATCATCAAGAAGTAATCTTCCGCTGCTTATTTTGCTATTCAGCTCTCCTAATCTTGATCGCAGCTCACCTATTTTTATCTGTATCTGGAGAATTTGACTCTGTTTTTCCTCGGATTGCTCGAGGCCGTATCTTCTGATCTTCGATTCGATCTGACGTCGCATCGATCTAAGCTCTTCTCTTCTCCGTCTTAGTTCCTCTAACTTTCCCTCCAATTCTGAGATTTTCCCGGATAATTCCTCAATTTTCTTCTGGTTATCAATTATCGTTTTTGAAAACTTGATTGCCTCTAGCTGTCTTATCTCCTCAAGAATGAAATTATAACGTAAAAGATCATTTCTCTCCCTCTCAAGAGCCTCGATTCTCTTCTGAACCTCCCCCACCTGTCCCATCGCCGTCTTTATAGCGATATTTGCGGATTCAAGCTTCTTCTGAGCCTCAGCCTTCTCATAATCGTACTGAGCTATACCTATCGCATCCTCAATGATCCTCCTCCGTTCCTGAGAAGATATCTCAGCAAGCCTTGTAAGTGTGCCCTGTAAGACCACATTATGTCCATTGGGGGCTATACCTGCCATGGAGAGAATCTCCATCGCATAGGCTCTTGAGACTTTTCTTCCGTTTATCCGGTAGACACTATGGCCTTCCTGATCGATTTCCCGCGACACCGTGACGGTGGTTGTATCGACAGGGAGACGACCATCTGAATTATCAAATTGTATTATTACCTTCGCCTTCCTTCGAGAACTGGAGTTCAAGCCTCCGTGAAAGATGAGGTTCGAGAAGTTAGTAGCCCTGAGCCTCCTTGCACTCATCTCTCCAAGTGCGAATAAAACAGCATCTATTATGTTCGTTTTTCCGCTTCCATTCGGCCCAGTTATCGCCGTGAAGCCTTTATCGAATACTAACGTGGTTTTCTTGCCGAACGTCTTGAAGCCGTTGACCTCAATCTTTTTTATGAAGGGCATTCCATTCTCTCCTCCTCATTCAAGTTAGTGATGCAGCGTAAACCTTGGGCATGAGCGTCTAAATTGACTTGACTGATGATTTCTCGTCCAACAGCCGCCTCGCGGTTCTCTTTACGAATTTTTTAATCTGCTTCTTCTCTCCATAGATGAGAACATAGCCGTCTCTTTGAATCTCATATTTAAGCCCTATCTCTTCGGATAGTTGTCTGATGTCATCCAAAGATATCTCCTCTGTCGGTTTAATTCTGATCCAATGCTTGTCCCGTGGAGCTCCGACTGGGAATCTCCTCTCCGCCCTTTCCTCGAGTGTGAACGTACTTTTCTGGGCTTCAGCAATTTTATCCATTAGCAAGTCAACATATGCCTGTCCAAGTTTTTCTCTCGCTATTGGCAGAAGATAAGACTCAAGATTGTTAAGATACTCTTCGATTCTCATGATCACATTAGGGTTTGATCTATCAATCTTAGCGATCTCCATCATAGTCTTCGCGGAGCGTAGATCATTCATTATTCGAGGAGGAATGGATTCTTCCCTCCTCTTAAGATCTTTGATCAGATCAGCCATCAATTTCCACATAGCATAACAGTCCAGCTTCATGCACATCCTTCAAGCTCTTCTCTAGATATGCTAGTATGCCTGAAATGCCAGCGTAGCTGGGATGCATTTTTATGATTCACATTTCTCGCCTTATGCAGATGGGTTATTGTTAGATATTAACATCACGTTGGGGTAGAACAAATTTTTCTCTTCAGGACAAATATCTATTTCTAACACGCACGTATATATGAGGTTGATGTCCTAAAAAAGGAGAACCCTTACGTGACTCTTAAATCGATCTACTTAAAAGATATGATGAGCCTAGAGGCTCACATCGCCTTAACAATCAATGGAGGATGAAAAGCATAGCGAAGCACATTGACAAAAAAGAACCGATGTTACGCTATAAACAAGTAATAGTACTAAGGTCAGATCTGAACATGAGCTGCGGAAAAGCTGCGGCTCAAGCATGCCACGCCTCTCTTACGGCCTCCGAAGAGGCGAGAAGAACGCGTCCTTCTTGGTGGAAAGCATGGATGAAGGAAGGGCAGCGAAAAATCGTTCTAAAGGTAAACTCTGAGTATGAACTCTTGAAAAAGGAAAGAGAAGCAAGAGAAGCTGGAGTTCCCTCAGCGTTAATCTCCGATATGGGTTTAACGGAGCTTCCGCCCGGAACAATAACAGCGTTAGGAATAGGCCCCGCGCCTGAAAGAATAATAGACAAAATCACGGGCAGCCTTCCCCTCTATTAATCTTCCCGAGGCTGAACTATGGTAATTCAAGCGTCTCCTCTGGATGTCAAGCTCGGCATGGAGGTCTATGCTTCTAACACGCTGGGAATAGGCGGCAAAATACGCTCTGAATTGGAGGATTTCATAGTTGAGGAGGTATTAATTGACGGATCTAAAGCTTCAGTTCATCCTCGCAGAGTTACACATCGAATTCCCGGCCGCGGGGGATATCTCATCTGCGTCTTAATCAAAAGGGGATGGGACACCCTAACCGTGGTGGAGAATATGGCGAGACAGATAGGCATACGTCCCGATATGATCAACATAGCTGGAATAAAAGACGCTCAGGCCTTAACTGCCCAGTATATAAGTATAGGAGCTATCCATCCAGAAAAGATCAGAATTAACCTTGAAAACGTCTATCTAATTCCAATACGTTTTTCAAAAGAGAAAATCTCAACACAGATCCTACTAGGAAACCATTTCACTATAACGGTGAGATCGATATTTCACAGCTTAACGGAAACACATAGGATGCTCAATGAAACACAGCGAGAAATCTCAAAGATCGGCGGAGTTCCCAACTTCTTTGGCCATCAAAGGTTCGGGACGATTCGGCCGATAACCCACATGGTTGGGAGGTTCCTAGTCAAGGAGAGATTTGAAGAGGCAGCTATGCTTTTCCTTTCAGAAACAAGCCGATATGAATCTCCACAAGCGAGGGACGCCCGCGAATATCTTCGGGAGACATATGATTTTCGTTCAGCATTGAAAAGATTTCCGAAGAGTTTGTCCTATGAGAGACTTATGCTGAAGTACTTGTCTAGGTATCCGAGGGATTATTTAGGTGCTTTCCGCCGGCTTCCGATAAAGCTTCGAAGGCTCTTCGTTCAAGCTTACCAGTCATATCTCTTCAACAAGTTTCTCAGCGAAAGAATGAAGAGGGGGGTCTCCTTGACTCGTCTTCAGAAAGGTGACTACGCAGTAAGCGTAGGAGCGGAGGGATTGCCGGGCTATAGCTTCACCAAAGTGAATGGGGGAAATCTACATTTAGTCTCATCTGAAGTTAAGAAGGGAAATATGGCTTTAGCCTTACCAGTCATCGGTTTTGATCAACAGCTTTCAAGCGGGGTTCAAGGAGAGATTGAAAAAGAGATCTTAGAGCAAGAAAACATCCAGCCTCAAGACTTCAAGATAGAGAGAATCCCTGAGTGTAGCACGCGTGGTGGCTTGAGGAAAGCGGTGGCTTCGGTTACGGATTTAAGATTCGAGGCGAAATCAGCATACGATGAGACAATAGTCGAATTCAGATTTATGCTTCATAAGGGTTCGTACGCAACCGTCGTTCTAAGAGAATTCATGAAACCTGAAGATCCCGCCTCTTCAGGGTTCTAAAAAGATCGCCATCGGATCTTCTCTAGAGAAAAGACTAAAAACCGCGTTGTCTTAACTTAATGGCTAAGGGAGATGATTTCAGTATGAACATCATCCAAATTGTTTCTGACACGTTTAGGCGGGACTTCCTTGGATGTTATGGGAATAACTGGATCCACACGGAGCATCTGGACAAATTCGCGAGGGACTCAGTAATCTTCGATAGAGCCTACATAGCTTCTTTCCCTACGATTCCGCATCGACACGATCTCTTCACAGGCCGATATACTTTCACATATTCAACTTGGGCTCCTCTTCCCAAAGACGAAGTCATACTCTCGCAGCTTCTCCGTCAAGCGGGATATGTGACAATGCTGATCGTTGATACATACCACATGATTAGGGATGCACATTACTTCGACAGGGGATTTGACGGATGGTGGTGGATCCGAGGGCAGGAGCATGACCGATACATGACTAATCCTCCGGAAGTCTCTGAAGAAAGGCAAAAAGCTTTAGGCCGTCAATATTTGCAGAATGTCTCTCTACGTAGGTTTGAAGAGGACTACTTCGTCGCCCAGACCATGACATCAGCAATTAAATGGCTCGAACTAAATTATGATCAGCACGAAAAGTTCTTCCTGCATATTGATACATTTGACCCCCATGAGCCTTGGGATCCGCCTAGATGGTACGTTGAGATGTATAACCCTGAATGGAAGGGCGGGGATGTTCCAGGAGGAGCGTACATTCCCGGGATTGAAAGGCCAGCTGCATCGGAACTAACGGAAGAGCAGCTAAATCATCTAAGAGCATTATATGCGGGGGAGGTGACTATGGTCGATCGATGGATTGGGAGGCTACTTCAGAAGATTGATGATTTGGGGCTTCTTGAAGACACGGCGATAATCTTCACAACAGACCACGGAACATACATCGGCGAGCATAATTATGTGGGGAAGAGACCCCGCCTATACGAGGAAGTAGCGCATATACCCTTGATAATCCGGCTTCCTGACTCCTTAGGCGCGCCAAGCGGCAGACGAGACGAGATAGTTCAATCGCCAGATATTATGCCGACGATCCTCGAGTTAGCTGGGGTAAATATTCCACCGACGGTTCAAGGCAGGTCATTTCTATCAGTAATACGCGGCGAATCTGAGGGCAGGGATTTCGCGGTGAGCTCAGCCAGTCTAGCAGGGCAAAGACTTCCAGACTGGATTACTGTCACCTCCAAGAGATGGGCTCTTCTGGCGTCACAAGCCGGATCAGGGATAAAATCGGAACTTTACGATTTATCGAGAGACCCAGGAGAAACTAGAAATCTCATCGAGGAAGAATCTGAGGTAGCTGATGAGCTTCGCTCAAAGATGATTAGTCTCTTGAGATCGTTGGGAACCAAAGAGGAGACCCTGCGAAAATGGGTGAAGAATGAGAATTAACCCTTAATATAGTTGAGCTGAATAGAATGCCTAAAAGTCCTCTATTAAACAAAGATGGAACAGTTCTGGTTGTGATCGATGTTCAAGAAAAACTCTTTGCGAGGGTGGAGGAAAAAGAAAGAATTGCCGAGAATATCTGCAAGCTAGTCAGATTCGCCGATATTCTGGGGATACCTATCGTTATAACTGAGCAGTATCCGAAAGGCTTAGGGCCGACTATTCCCGAGGTAAGGGAACTCACCTCCGAAATCAAGCCGATTGAAAAGATAGAATTCAGCTGTCTAGGATCTCTCGCCTTCAGGGAGAGATTAGATGATCTCCAAGCGAAGAACCTTGTGTTGACGGGGATAGAAGCTCACATATGCGTCGCGCAGACAGCTATAGAAGCCCTAGCGAACGGTTATGGAGTTTACGTTGTCTCAGATGCGATTTCTTCTCGCCGCCGGGAAGATAAAAATGTGGCAATCGAAAGAATAAGACAGCAGGGAGCCGTAATAGTCACAAGCGAGATGTTAATGTACGAGATTCTACGGAAAGCTGGAACTCCAGAATTCAAGAAGATCCTTGCGCTCGTAAAATAATAAGCTTCAGAAGCATCTCCAGTACTTGCTTAATACATCTTTCAAGTTGTCAACTATTCTTTTAACCCTCTCGAGATTCTGCCATGGATCAGGAAGAGGGCGAAAGAAATCCTCTATCTTCTCCGGAGAGACATACGGATTGATGAAGCCTAAAGCCAGAGCGTACCAACAATAAGGGAGAACCTCGGTGTTATATCCGCTTCCACGAGGAGAATCGCTTTTCCATCACAGATCTCTTGGGAAACGGAGCCTATGATCCGCGAGATCTCGAAGAATCCCCTAGCAGTTAGGCCAAGGCTTCCTAGGTGATCTGCAAAGTGAGCGTCGCTTCCCCCGTTGCCTATGATTATATCCGGCTTGAACTCTCTGGCTAAAGGCGGGAAAATCTCTTTCAATGCGTACAGATAAGCTTTCTCGCCTGTCCTCATAGGAAGCGGAATGTTAACGTTAAGTCCTTCTCCTTCTCCTGAGCCGACTTCATGTATGAATCCTCTGCCTGGATAGATGGTTCTGGGATCTTGATGAAGCGAAATGAAGAGTACGTCACCGTCTGAATAGTATATATCGCTTGTTCCATTCCCAAAATGAACATCATAGTCTAAGATTAGAACGCGCTTCACATGATGCTCCTTGCGCAGCTTATTGACGAGGATAGCGATGTCATTGAATAGGCAAAATCCTCCTCCGTAATCTATCCCTGCGTGATGAAATCCTCCTCCTAAGGCTACGCCTCTCTTTGTTCTCCCTTTGATTACGCATTTTCCAGCTTCGATAACGCCTCCTATGATGTACATTACACCTTCAAGAATCCGTTTAGAGACAGGAGTATCAATATCATAGGGTCTGCCCAGCTCCGCTAGCTTAAAGATCTGATCAACATACCTTTTCGAATGCACCTCTAAGAGATCCTCTATTGTAGCCAGCTTAGGCTCAATAAAGAGGACATCCGGCGATGCGGAGAGGCTTTTCTCATCGAAAAAGATCTTAGCCTTGATGAATCTATCTCCCCTGAAGGGATGATTGACGCCTAAATCGTACTGTTTAAACTTTTCATGGTAAGTTATACATGTCTTCAATGAGAATCAAGCACCATCTTTCCAATCTCGCCGCGTGGGAATTAGAGATTATTGAGCGCCCTCGTGGATTTAATATTTTCTAATAGCTGATTCTCTTCCTTATTCTTCTCTTTTTTCCTTTTCCGTTGAGTCTTCATTCTTTGTGAAGGGCTTGAATTCTTCGCATGCTTGGTCATCCAAGTAACGGAATATCCGCTTCCGCCGGCACCATACTACTGTTGGCGAGGGGTCCTCTGCGAAAATGCATTCTCCGCAGGTTGGCATAAAACTATAAGACCAACAGAACTATGTAACTTTTTCTCAAGATAACGGCACGATTAGCATCATTTGATGCTAGCTAAGTTTTTTATGTGAATTCTTATTTACCAAAAAGAAGGATGGATGAGGATGTTTAAGATAGATGACGCTGTCATTTTGATTTTGATAATCGCGATAATAGCTCTCTCTATCGGCCTCACGTATGATACAACATATGATAACGTAATAGGCATCATAGCCTCAGCGCTCGCCGCCGGGCTTATTCTAGGTAGAAAAAAGAGATAGCTTATAAATTCCGAAAAATCGTTTCTAATCTTCGAGATACGCGTCTAAAAGAAAATAAAATTGGAAGATTCAATTTTTTTCTTGAATATTAGTGGTACAGGAGCTTCTCTTCATATCTTCTCAGATGATCAGTTGCTTTTTGGACATCCATGAAGAGGGCATCAACCCTCTCTACATCCTTTATTGTTACAGAATTGTGCTTCTCGATCTTCGCGTTTTGAGCTGCCAAGCTGAGAAGCTGCACAGCATATCTAAGAGAAGTCTCAGATCCAATCTTGGTTAGCTTCTCCAAGGCGTCGTTCTCAATTGTAACTTTCTCTTCTCTCGCCCTGATCCTCAGAATCTCCCTTATGCTCTCCGCATCGTACTCGTGAGTAGCTATTATGACGGACCTGTCTATCAAGTCAAGGGGGAACCCCATGGGGCTCTTGACATCGGTTCCGCGGATAGTCGTGATACCCCTGTTCGTAGCGAGAATTATTATGGGTACAAGCTCGCTTTCAAGAGCTCGACCGAGAAAACTGAACGCCTCCAGATCTAATAGGTGGCTGTCGTCGATGAAGAGTACACCTGGATGAATGAAGGCTTTCCCCTCGTCGACTAGCTTCTTGACTGATTCGTCAACCGCGGCTCTCACTTCCGGATCAATCTCTTTAGTCTCTGACCCACCTAGCAGAAGAGAGAAGAGGCTACCGCCTAAGCGACGTTGAGCGTTAATCTCATCCATATCATTTAACGTCAAGGTATACACGAATTCCTTCTCTTTCAGTACGTCGCCGTCAGGCCTTGGCACCTTTTGACGGGTATCCACGTCATAAGTCTTGCCCTTTGCACTTTCGAGGCTTAATCCGAGGTTTGCCACTCTGCCAGTCTCTGCGTCGATCTGTATTACGCTTCCCTCGGTTATTCCCTGTTGTATTATTTGCTGGGCGATTGAAGCGCCCGCCTCTATCGTCTTCTCCTGCTTTGTCGTCTTGAGAGTTAAGCGCACGCTTTCTGGAACCTTCTGGTATGGATTGTATGGGTGAGGAGCAGTACGTATGTCGATCCCCGTTACTTCGCCTTCGTAGACTTTTCTCATTTCATGTATCTCAACGCCGATGCATTTCCGGATGGCCTCTATTAAGATCTCAGTCTTCTTCTTTTCGCTACTGTAGATCTCGCTCCCGCTCATTTGGATAAACGGCACGTTTGGACCTAACTCGCGTGATATTGCGACAGCTATCGCCGTCTTACCGGTTCCAGGAGGCCCCGCTAAGATAACGGTTTTTCCGCTCATCTTACCCTCCTTGATCATCTGAACTACAAGCCCAGCTGCTTCACGGGCTTTTTCTTGGCCGACCATTCCATCCTTGACCTTAACAGCCTTCATGTTCTCATCTAAGCCTAACCCCTTTATGTGAGTGTGAGCTCCTATCCTCTCAAACCGTGTGACATGCGTTGGGACTTCACGGATCTCAGCCATTGGCTGTCCCTCCTCTAACCATTAATAAACATGAAAAATCAGAAAAATTAAGATTACTGAAAAAAACTCAAGCAATAAACAACCAGAAATGCGAATTGAATATGAAAATCAAATAAAACTTAGGAAGAGTCATAAGGGTTAGGATACGAGCTGATATGTTTGAATTGTTAGTTTAAGTGTAAGAAAATGGCGAAAAAGAGAAGCAGCCTATCTTTCTAGTTTCTACTTCCTTGAGGGTTCTAGATTCAACTGGTAAAGTCTGTCTTCTTTAACATCTGACAGTATTTTTTCGATAAAATTATTTCGGCTTCTTTTCTGCTTTTCCACCTAAGGTCCTATAAAGCCGCAGTTAGGGCATTTATATTCGCGGCCGAACTCTCTGCATTTTGAGCATCGCCATATGATTATCTGTCCGCAGTTTGGGCATGGAAACTTCGTTGCATTAGTGCCGGGTGCGATTATTCTATTACATGATGTACAAATGGGCATGCTAATCTTCTTGGTCTCGCTCACTTCATTCACCTGAATCTTCCTTTTTAATAAAAAAAGGCTAATATATATTCTTACTGCTCATCCTTCTGAAGATGCTATTTGCACTGAAACTGGCAAAGGCAGAATCTCATGTTAATCCAACAAGCTGTGCTTCATAAATCTCAAAAATGGAATCAGCAGTTTAAAGATTCTCCTACGACGAAGCTCCAAGAGAACGTCGCTTTGAAAGTCCATGTCTCCCTTTTCAGATATGACTTGCTGAAGATTTTTTTTAATGATTAACTCAAAAATCCTATCAATCGCTTTATCTGAAAGAGCATTATAGACTCTTCTAGCCCAAATCATATACTTGAATTCTTTGCTAAGCTTTTCCTTCCAGAGCTTCTCATATAGGCTGAGGAATCTTTCTTCGAATCTACCGCGTTTAACCGCCTCAGCCGCAACTCTGCCTGCAATAGATGCGCATATCCCGCCGAAGATCACACCGCCACCGGTTGTCGGCTTAACTTGTCCAGCGGCATCCCCAACGACGAGTAAACGATTACTAAATGTTCTTTTTATGGGACCGGAGGCCACAATTAATCCTGAACGAACCGTGAGAATCTCGTATCTTTCTTCTCCGAAGCGCTTCTCAATGAATTTCTTGATTGACTTATGGGGGTTCGCTTCCTTACAGCCTAATCCAACCCTCACTGAATCTTCGCCGAGAGGAATCACCCAAGCAAAGAAGCCTGGCGCAATCTTCTGCCCAAAGTAAACCTCGACGTAATTAGGATCAATTTTCACCCCGGTTAGGTCGAGCTGTATTCCGGGCAAAAGAGAGGCGGGGTTTAGAGGCTCCAAGCCTGCGGTCTTTACGATTCTTGACGCGGCTCCTTCTGCATCAATCACGATATCCGCCTTGAACACGTTTTTTCCCGATTCGACTAGAACTTCATTCTCTCCTAAGCGAACATTATGAACTTGGTATCCTAGCTTTATTTTCGCACCGGACTTTACAGCTTGACTTGCAAGAAACTTATCGAAGGTAACGCGGTTTACAACGCATGCGACTGAGTCTCGTCTTTCAATCGTAAATGATAATCCCGAAGGAGAGAAAAAAATCGCACCTCGAATTTTGTTCTGCGAGAAAGACCCGTCAGCAGGCACGTTTAGTCTTCTCATTCCTTTTAGACTTAACAGGCCAGCGCAATGGCAAGGACGGCCTATCTCCGCGTGTTCCTCTAATACTAGAACATCAATCCTTCTCTGAGATGCTTCTCTAGCAGCGATAAGCCCGGAGGGGCCGGCTCCAACGATTAAAACTTGAGTTTCTTCGGGGGACATTAAGCCTTAGCTCTCCCTTACATTTAAGGATGAGTTGAAGAAATAATTAATAATTCTCATTGCCCAAGATTCAAAAAGGTATTCCGGCGGTTTTAGCTGTGAAAACACAACTTTAAAATATCTGAAAGACGTCTTTACTGCAAACGCAACGGGGTATATGCCATGGCTAGGGTTCTAATGTCATTGAAGATTTTCCCTTCGGACGTTAATGTTGACCTAGATGTCCTAAAGAAGAAGATTGAAGATTGCCTCCCGGAATTCGCTTCAGTTTACAAATTTGATGAGGAACCCATAGCGTTCGGATTAGTAGCGATCATAGCTCACATTCTAGTTCCAGAGGACAAGGCGGGAGGAATCGATGAAGTTGAAACGGCGCTTAAGAAAATAGGTGAAATAAGCAATTTTCAAGCTTTAACTATTCGACGGGTATGATTGTTCACTATGTTTATATAGTTTTTTCCGTTTCTTTTTTGGTATAGGAGCAATAGGGATTTAATGACGGTGAGCTGATTGAGTGAAGTCCAGCTTAAAGTAGGTGATGCAAAACAAAGAGATGTAGCCAGAGGAATCGCTAGGATTGACCAGCGAACCATGGAAAAGCTTCAAGTCTCAGCCGGTGACGTGATCGAGATTATAGGGAAGAGAAGAACCTCCGCGATTGCTTGGCCGGCTTACTCTGAAGATCAAGGCCGAGGGATAATTCGAATAGACGGATTCACACGTAAAAACGCGGGGGTCTCGATAAATGAGTACGTAACCGTACGTCGAGCGGAAGTTAGAGACGCATCAAGCATCGTTCTCGCCCCCATCGATATGCGTCTAAACGTGGATGAAGACTTCACAAACTTCGTTAAGAATAGGCTTATGGAGAGAACATTCGTCGAAGGAGACACCACGCTCGTAATGATGCTTGGACATCCTGTTCAGTTCACCGTCATGAAGACCAGGCCTCATGGGGTTGTTAGGTTAACGTATGATACAAAACTTCAGATTCTTTCGGAGCCGGCTCCCGAAGCGAAGGGGGTTCCTCGAACGACATATGAGGACATCGGGGGGCTTAAAGAGGAGATTCAACGGCTTCGGGAAATGGTTGAGCTGCCCATGAGGCATCCTGAAATATTTCAGAGGCTTGGGATAGATCCGCCTAAAGGGGTTTTGCTGCATGGTCCTCCTGGTTGTGGGAAGACTCTGCTTGCAAGGGCGGTTGCAAATGAATCTGATGCTAATTTCTTCTCTATAAATGGACCTGAGATAATGAGTAAATTTTATGGGGAATCCGAGGCTAGGCTTCGGGAAATCTTTCAGCAGGCTGAGAAAAACGCTCCGGCGATAATATTCATCGATGAGCTAGACGCCATTGCACCTAAACGTGAAGAAGTTACAGGTGAGGTTGAAAGAAGAGTTGTTGCGCAGCTCTTAGCTTTGTTGGACGGCTTAACCGGACGGGGAAATGTAATAGTCATAGGGGCAACGAATAGGCCGAACGCTCTTGATCCAGCGCTTAGAAGACCTGGAAGATTCGACAGGGAGATAGAGATCGGAATACCAGACAAGCAGGGAAGGTACGAGATTCTGCAGATTCATACAAGAGGTATGCCTTTAGCTGAGGATGTTGACTTGAAGAAACTAGCGGACATGACACATGGATACACCGGTGCGGATCTAGCGGCCTTATGTCGTGAAACAGCGATGAAGGCGCTGCGGAGATATCTGCCAGAGATCAACCTTGAACAAGAGAGGATTCCTCCGAATGTCCTAGAGAAAATGGAAGTGAGAATGGAAGACTTCATAAATGCCTATAGGGAAATCACGCCGACCGCAATGAGAGAAGTCGCAATAGAAGTCCCTACTGTTCACTGGGATAATATAGGAGACCTTGAAGATGCAAAGCAAGAGCTCAGGGAATCCGTTGAATGGCCATTGAAGAACCCGGATGTCTTCAAGAGGATGGGTATTAAGCCTCCTAAAGGCATTCTTCTCTTTGGACCGCCGGGATGCGGAAAGACCTTACTTGCTAGGGCTGTAGCTACCGAGAGCGAGGCTAACTTCATATCAATTAAAGGCCCTGAAGTATTTTCTAAATGGGTGGGAGAATCGGAAAGAGCGATCCGTGAAGTCTTCAGAAAAGCAAGAATGTCAGCTCCCGCTATAATCTTCTTCGATGAGATTGATGCTCTGGTTCCTAGAAGAGGAGCCGGATATGCCGATAGCGGAGTAACAGAGAGAGTTATCAGTCAGCTATTAACAGAGATCGATGGAATCGAGACGCTTCAAGAGGTAGTGGTTCTAGCAGCAACCAACAGACCTGATATACTTGACCCCGCGATTATGAGGCCTGGTAGGCTCGATCGGCTAATCTATGTTCCAGAGCCTAACGAGGAAGGTAGGCTTCAAATCTTCAAGATACATACCAAGGATATGCCTCTTGCGGAGGATGTGGACCTTAGGAAACTTGCCAGTATGACTAAGGGATACTCAGGAGCTGACATTGAATCAATCTGTAGAGAGGCGGCTATAATAGCCCTTCGTAGAGATATCAATTCGAAAGAAGTGACTTTTGCTGATTTTGAGGCGGCTCTGAAGAAGATAGGGCCAAGTATAACGCCTGACATGGATAATTGGTACCGTAACTTCATGAAGCAAGCTAGGAAGGCTCAGAAGCCGGCTCCGCTTGTAGCATAAGATAAAGACGGGATACCATTATGACTGTGAACACTTGGAAGATCCACCCGGTTTATTTAACCATCATTGAGATCCTTCAGGAGAAAGGTTCGATGACTGATGAGGATCTTTTAGAGATGTTGAAGGCCTTTTACAAGGAGATAGGATTAGACGATCTGAACAAGAATCTGATGGCTATGGAGATATCTGGGTTAATTCACGTCTCATCTCTGACTAAAGGAAGACGGCTAATTCAGCTAAAGGAAAAAAGAGACTAGATCAGAGGTCACGGAGGAAGACTTCCACCTTCACTTTGTTTCCATCTTTCAGCTTTAAGGCATTCCGTAGAGGGCGAGGGGCAATAATTTCAATAACGGAACTGTCGTAATGTGTTCTTAACGCTAAGATAACAGCGCCTCTTTCTTTTCCGTTTATCCGCGCGGGGAAGCACTTCACAGGCCCATAAGTTCTATTCTCATTTTTAAATCCAGGAATCTCTATGCCCGGTCTTGCTTCTAGTTCTCTTCGCAGTTGAGCATCATACTCTGAGAGTATCTTTAGATTTAGGGTTCCAGGATACGGGTCGAAGCCGAGCTTCCTGATGAACTGTTCCCTATAAGGCTTGCGGGTAACATAATAGGCTCCTTCTCCAAGCCCGCTGAAGACTACTCCCTCGAGTATGATTGACATTGGCCTTTTCTTCTCAAAAATGGAATTAAGAGCTGAACGTACAGCCCTCAGCTGGGAGTCTCCTAGCTCAGTTATACGTATGAGGCTGCCTTCACGTGTGATTGTTCGTTTTATCCAGCCTTTCCTTTCCAGATCTATAAGGTGACGTGAGATTGTTTGTTGCGAGAGATTAAGATTTTCAGCTAGAAACTTCGTTGAAAGCCTAACTGTTCTCTCTAGGGCTCCTAGCTCAGCTAGCTTATAGAGTATGAAGAAATAGTCCCGTAAATCCTTAGTTATCTCTAAACCGTCCAATCCTTAATCCTCATTAAAAAGAATTATGAATGCAATTTAATAGTTTGTTATTCAAAAATTTATCCTATCGTTGTCTGGGGCTTATACACTTAGCGTACCGCAATGTCCATATAGAGACTCTTTTCTATATCTGTTTATGTGGAATCATTAATGTATGAAGATCTGAAGATGAAGAAAAAAATCGAACTCCGCAACCCGCAGATGATTATAGGACTGGATGGATGGGTTAATGCGGGAAAAGTCTCAACATTCTCGGTTAAATACCTCATAGATAAATTGGGAGCAAAAAAGTTCGGTGAGATCGCTCAAAGCAAGTTTCATGAATACGCGATTCAGAGACCATTCGTCTCGATAAAAAATGGTTTGATGCGTTCCTATATTCCTCCTCAAAGCATCCTTTATTACTGGAAGGGACAAGAGAGTTCGGATTTAATCTTACTCCTAGGCGTTGAACCCTACCTGGACTGGCCGAGATATGTGGACGCCTTGCTTAAAGTAGCGGAAAGCGTGAATGTTAACCGAATATACACGATAGGCGGCTATCTTGCGGATGTTCCCTCTGAAGATGAAGTCGTGATAAGCTCCTCAACGAATAACGTGAATCTGATCGATGAGCTGAAGAAAATCAATGTTGTGCTAACAAATTATTCTGGACCGACAAGCATATATAGCGAGATAATGTGGAGATGTAAAACAAAAAAGATCGATGTCATCAGCTTATGGAGTGCAGTCCCGATATACATAGAAGGAATCTATCCGCGGGCTGCTTACCATGTGCTCAAAAAGATTACCCGCCTAAGCGGCATAAAAATTGATCTAACAGACTTGAAGAAGAAAGCCGAATCATTCAGAGGAGAAGCTGAAAGAAGAATCATAACCCAATCAGAGATGCGTAAAATCCTTAAAAATCTAAGAGGAACAGGAAAGGAAAAGAAACCCACATACATCTTATAAACTCCCTTGAAATCCCCTTGCCTTTATGAATAAGACGAATCGACCGAATGCGATACGCCTAAAAACGCCTTCTTAATAACTCTACTCAAAGGCGAATGTAAAATGATTAAGATCGGGCTTTTAGGAGCAGGGTTTGTAGCTACATTCTATATGAACGGGCTTAGAGATGTCCCAAATCAGAAAGTTGTAGCGGTATATTCACGAAGTGAAGACCATGCGAAGGCCTTCGCAGATAAGTGGAAAATCCCCGAGTGGACGACGGATATGAATGACGTTGTGGAGAAACCTGAAGTCGACCTCGTCATAATCGCCCTGCCGAACTTCATGCACAAAGACGCCGCTATCCTCGCCTGTAAATCCGGAAAGAATGTTGTATGCACTAAACCTTTAGCTAGAAATAGTCAAGAAGCAAAGGAGATGCTGGAAGCGGCTGAGAAGGCTGGTGTACTTCATGGATACGCGGAGACCGAAGTTTTCAGCCCAGCGGTTATGAAGGCGAGAGACGTAATCGAAAGAGGGGGATTAGGCGATGTTTTTTGGGTTAGATCGAGAGAGGCGCATTTTGGGCCTCATTCTGAGTGGTTCTGGGATCCGTCTCTCTCCGGAGGAGGAGCTCTCCTCGATATGGGTTGTCATTGCGTCGCTGCTTTCAGATACTTCATCGGGAAAGACGTTAAAGCTGTTGAGGCTTTAGCATGGGGAGACACTTTGGTCCACCCCATTAAGTCTGAAGATAACGCTGTGCTTCTAGTTAGATTCGAAGGAAAACAGTTAGGTCAAGCCGAAGTAAGCTGGTCTTCTAGGGGAGGCTTAGATCTGAGAAATGAGATCTACGGGACGAAGGGAGTAATCTTCACCGATGTGACTAGGGGCACTCCGATAACAGTCTTCACTCTTGAGAGCGCTGGATACGTGGTGGAAAAGGCGGAATTTGATAAAGGATGGGTCATCCCATGTGTAGATGAGGCCCGAGTATACGGATATCACGAAGAGATGCGTCACTTCGTTGAATGCGTCGAGAAGGGTGAAATGCCCAGAGAAAACTTCAAGGATGGGTACGTATCCAACGTCATCATCGACGCTGGATACAAGTCTATGCAGACTGGAAAGTGGGAGAAGATCACATACTGAAGTCTCAGTTACACCTAAGTCGAAGGTTAAAAATCATCTAATCTGGACTAAAATCGAAAATGCTGAAAGCGTTTTTAACGAAGAGTACACGCTGAAATCGTAAATGTTTATATTATTCCCCTCCATCTTGAAAAGTACAAAGATACCCGGAGAAGTTGAAAAAATAAAAAGGGGATTGAAAACCGGTGGGCCATAGAAAGAAGCATGCTCCGAAAAGAGGATCCCTCGCCTATCTGCCGAGGGGACGCGCTGCCCGTCCGATTGGAAGAATAAGATTCTGGCCCGAGGTTAAGGAAGGCCCCGTTTTGCTGGGCTTCGCAGGATACAAAGCAGGCATGACCCATGTTTTCGCAGTTGAAGATAAGCCTCGCTCCCCCAACTATGGCAAAGAAGTTGCTTATCCTGTAACGGTTATTGATGCTCCTCCGATGACTATTTGCGCTGTGAGGGCCTACGTTAAAGATGAGTATGGGCTGAAGACTTTCACAGAAGCTTGGGCAAGTTCTCTTCCTAAAGACTTTGAAAGGCTAAAGGGGATACCGGAGAAGCCTGAGACTGAGAGCTCTCTTAGAAAGATCCAAGAGAACCTTGATAAGATAGCTGAGTTCCGTGTGATAGCTGCTACTCAGCCGCGGCTTGCTGGAGTTCCGAAGAAGAAGCCTGATCTTATGGAGATTAAGGTCGGCGGCGGCACGATAGAAGAGCAATTCGAATACGTCAGAAAGATCCTGGGGAAAACTATTCAAGTCGATGAAGTCTTTAAGGAAGGCCAATTCGTAGATGTCGTTGCTGTTTCTAAAGGCAAAGGCTGGCAAGGCGTCGTGAAAAGATGGGGCGTTAGAATTCTCAGCCATAAATCGAACAAAACGAAAAGAGGCATCGCTGCTCTTGGACCTTGGAAGCCGCCGAGAGTACTATATACTGTTCCAAGACCTGGACAGATGGGTTACCATCAGAGAACAGAGTTTAACAAACGTATCCTCAAGATAGGTAAAGATGGAATGGAAGTCACGCCGAAAGGCGGTTTTCTCAGATACGGCCCGGTGAGAAGCACATACGTCATGCTTAAGGGGAGTGTTCCCGGACCGGCTAAACGTCTGATAAGATTTAGGTATCCAGCTCGCCCCCCGAAGGAGATCAGTGAGGCTCCGCCGGAAATAACCTATGTCTCATTGGAGTCGCCGCAGGGTGCCTAATAAGGAGGGAGAATAATGAGTAAAACGTTTGCTTCGGTTTTTGACTTGGAAGGAAAAAAGGTTGGAAGGATCAAGATTCCGAGCGTATTCAACACTAGCATTAGACCAGACGTTATTAAAAAAGCGGTTGTAGCGATTCAAACACATAGGATTCAGCCTCAAGGAAGAGACGTCATGGCGGGGAAAAGAACGACGGCTGAGTCTTGGGGGGTAGGTCACGGCATAGCTAGAATTCCACGGCTGAAGGACTCTAGAAGAGCAGCCTTTGCCCCTGGAACAGTCGGCGGCAGACAAGCTCATCCTCCAGTTGTCGAGAAGAAGATAAAGAAGAAGATTCCGAAGAAGGAGAAGCGTTTAGCGCTCTTCTCAGCGGTCGCGGCGACTGGGATAAGAGAAATCGTAGCTGAAAGAGGCCACATAGTCGATAGTGTCCCTGATCTTCCTTTGGTCGTGACAGACGATATACAGAGCCTCAAGAGAACCCGAGACGTGAAGAATGTATTTATAAATCTAGGCGTCTGGCCGGACGTTTACAGAGTAAAGGAAAGCATCAAGATCCGTGCGGGTAAAGGAAAGATGCGTGGAAGAAGAAAGAAGATGGCAGTGGGGCCTTTAATCGTCGTATCGGAGAACGGAGGCATCATGGAGGCGGCTAGAAATCTTCCGGGCGTTGAAGTGTCCTACGTTAAGGATCTCAATCCAGAAATCCTTGCGCCTGGGTCTCATCCGGGAAGGCTTACTGTATGGACAAAGTCCAGCATTGAAGAGTTAAAGAAATGGAATGGAGGAGCATAAAGATAATGGATCCACATGAGGTTATTCTATATCCGTTGATGACCGAGGCCACGAGTCGACTTCTCGAGAAGGAAAACAAGCTGGTCTTCATTACACATATCAAGGCAACCAAGAAAGACATAAAAAGAGCGGTGGAGGAGCTCTACGGCGTAAAGGTGCGTAAAGTCAACACTGTGATAACAAGTAGAGGGAAAAAGAAGGCCTTTGTCAGACTTGAACCTGAATACAGCGCAACAGACGTTGCAATTAGGTTAGGTATACTGTAAACTGGAGGTTGGAGAAAATGGGGAAAAGAATTCGCGTTCAGAGACGTGGAAGGGGCTCAATGACTTGGCGTGCTTCGACGCATAAGAGAGTTGCACCTTCGAAGTATCCACGCCTCACGGGAGAAATATTGAACAGCGGGATTACTGGACGCATCAAGCAGATTCTACACGACCCGGGAAGGGGCGCTCCCCTCGCATGCGTAGAGTTGGCGACGGGTGAGAAATTCTACTCCGTTGTCCCTGAGGGGGTTTATGAAGGGCAGACTCTGGAGATCGGAAGAAAAGCCGGAGTCAAAGTTGGAAACGTTCTTCCAATAGGGGAAATTCCGGAGGGAACCATGGTCTGTAACATAGAACTCTCTCCTGGAGATGGAGGTAAGATGGTCCGTTCCTCTGGGGGATACGCAACCGTTGTGTCTCATACTCCTGATGGAACTTTAGTGAAACTTCCATCTGGGAAGACGCGTTACATAAATAATCTTTGCTTAGCAACTGTAGGCGTAGTCTCAGCTGCGGGTAGAACCGAAAAGCCGTTCTTGAAGGCAGGGGCGAAGTTTCATTGGATGAAGGCGAAAGGACATAAGTATCCTCGAACACGGGGCAGAGCTATGATAGCGGCAGTTCATCC
>Ga0180301_10000666_pt1 | contig 26731 bp, 31 predicted proteins | sample GuaBasSediGuay16_FD_121797 | JGI IMG/M metagenome (GOLD analysis project Ga0180301, IMG submission 121797) | Subseafloor sediment microbial communities from Guaymas Basin, Gulf of California, Mexico - Guay16, Core 4569-2, 12-15 cm | ecosystem: Environmental > Aquatic > Marine > Hydrothermal... | reverse complement strand
TATAATATGGAAGAGGATGAGTGGCGCCGGGGGCGGGATTCGAACCCGCGCACCCCTTATCGGGGTAGTGGGTCTCTCAATGGTAGCCGGAAACTCTCGAGCCCACCGCCTTTGACCGCTCGGCCACCCCGGCCCATAAAATAAATATGTTAATTAGCGGTTTATGATTTTAACGCGCTTGTTATACTCAACTACTAAGAAGTTTTAAACATTTAGGAGCTTTATTTAGCTAGACACTCATAACGGGATTTTATTAAGTGTAAGGAAAAAGGTATAAGAGCACTAGTATAGATATTTTTAGTGAATCTCTAAGAGCTTTAGATAAACTAGCTAACTTCACGTTAGGATAACTTCTAGTAAATATGGGGCAAGACCCGTTAAGCGACTGCAGATAGCGAACACGATAGAAGTAATCTCTGATATTGATACTCTCCAATACACCCATTCAAATATCTTAATCCTTCCTAAATCCTTACCTCTCGATCTACTGCATTAGAACAAAAACAATAGAATAATTAGGTGGTAGGTAATGGATATAAAAGAGTCAGTAGTGCTTGCCTCTGGTTTAGGAACGAGAATTTCGGATTTAACTAAAGGAAAACCTAAATTTCTCTTGAGAATAGAGGACATACCCATAATACTCTATCCCATAAGAATTATAAATGCCATAGGAATTAACAAGATAAATGTCATAGTACCAAAAGGTTGGGCTAAAGCGTTAAGTGAAATACTAAGTACCTTAAATATAAGGACATGTATAGTTGAAAACGAGCATATTAATAGAGAAAATGGATATAGCTTACTTTTGGCAAGAGAATGTATTTCTTCAAGAGAATTTCTTCTATCAATGTGTGACCATATATATGAACCTAAGCTAGTTAAACGAATTATCTCTAGCTTTAAAACGAAAGTACATATAATGGTTGGTGGAGATTCAAATCCCCTGTTCATTGATAGAGAAGAAGCAACAAAAATACTTACAGATAAAGAATTAAATGTCTTGGATATAGGAAAAGGTATTAAACAGTACAATTATATAGATGTAGGTGTATTTGTTATGTCCCGAGAGGTATTTGATATTGCAGAGGAATTAGAGAAAAAACAGTATTCAATAACATTATCTGAAGTAGTAAAAAATACAAAGAATAAGGGGTTAAATGTTAAAGTATCAGATGTAACGGGCTGTTTATGGACTGAAGTAGATACAGTTGATGATTACCTAGAGCTTACACGTGGTAAAAGGAGAATAGTACTCGAAAAAGTACTATCATATATTAAGTAGCCACGGTGCCCTACTTTATGATTGAAGAAATAAGAAAATATTATAAGTTATTAATTAAACCTACGGATGGTTATGTATCAAGGTATATTAATAGGAGAATTTCAATACCAATAACCCTAGTTATAATAAGATATAAAATTCCATTAACACCAAATCAAGTATCATTTATAAGCTTCTTAATAGGGCTAGCTGCGTCATTAGCATATATACTTGAAAGCCCTTTATTGGCTGGAGTTTTAGTGCAATTATCATCAATTATTGATGGAGTTGACGGTGAATTAGCTAGGCTTTTGGGTAAGCAAAGTAGATTGGGGGCGTTTATAGATGCTTTGCTAGATAGGTTAGCTAACATAGCAATAATAGCGTCTTTGGCATATTTCATAGCGACTAATATACATTATCCTGCTTCATTAACATTAATTGTATCATTACTAGCTATTTCCGGGGATTTAATGGTAAGTTATATTCATGCTCGTGGAGAAGCTTCATTAGGTATACATCCATCTAAAATAGGTAAAATAAGGAATTTTGCATCAAGAGATGTAAGGTTATTTATAATATTTATAGGAACGGTTATAAGAGCTTACTTTGAAACACTGCTCATAGTATCGATACTTTCATATGTATATGTAATTGCTAAGTCTATTGAAGTATTCTTTTCAGTTCATGAGAGCTAACTGGTTAGTAGATTGTTTAATGTTTTTAGTTATCTATTTGGGATTAGGTTTATAAGACCCTAAACTGTGATGTATAATGGTGCCGCGGTAGTATAGCCCGGTCAAGTATGCGGGCCTTTCGAGCCCGTGACCCGGGTTCAAATCCCGGCCGCGGCACCATTTTTCTCTCTTAAAATAATTTAGTTTAGTGTAAAAGATGTTAGAGCTTGATTTTCTTGAGTTTTAGGAGTTTTTCACCTTTTTCTTCAGCTATATCTATGATTATCATATCCCCCTTCTTCCATCCAAGTTCGAGTACAAATCTTTTAGGTATTGTTATAAAGTATGTTTCAACACCTCTACTGACTCGAACTTGGAGTTTTACTACTTCAGGCACTTATCTCAACCCCTAATTATTAATCTGTATACCACAATTATAAACAATTAATATAGACAACGACAAACCAGTCAATAGAAAAATATATAAACCAGGAAAGACATAATATACATGGAGATAAAAGTGAAACCACCAATACCATACCTACACGGACTAACACTAGGAGATGTAACAATCTTCTATGACAGTAAGGTTAAGAAGTATAGAGTTCACATAGAGACAACTCATCCAGCTATGGAAAAAGTATTCATATATGCCTTTCAATCATATAGTTTAGATGGCGTGATAAGAAAGTACCCTACAAAGGGAGGAGCAGTACCATATAGGTGGACGCTATATACGTGGATTAACCCTCAACTAGGCAAAATATTGTCTAATAAGGATCTAGGGATAGTTGACATATATGCACAAAAACTAGAGAATATAGCAGCTTTTATATCTGGACTTATGGATAGTGATGGTTCAATAATAATATCAATAAAGAGAAGGAAGAGATTAAACTACAAACCAATAGTTGAGTATGAGATAGGTTTATTCAACAGTAATAAAGAGCTATTAATAAAAATTATGAAAGCCATGAAAATGTTTAATATATCGTTAAATATTCGCAAAAACTGTGATTTAACGAAGAAAACTATAAGAAGAGGTAAGAGAATTGTATGGGAGTTGTACACATCAAGGACTTCCGAGATAAAGAAATTACTACCACTACTCTTATCCCATATGAAAAATAGTGAAAGAATTGAAAGAGCTCTACTACTTAAATCAATTACTGAAGGTAAAGTACCAAAAGATCCTACTCTGATCGCAGAATTAAGAGAGAAAATAAACAGTAAGATTTCACGTAAGGTACACGAATACATAAAGTGGGCTAGAGAATGCTACAAGAATAAAATTAAGTATCTCATATATAGTGATGGAACGATAGTTGAACAGAAGGTGAAGATTAAGGATCTTAGTGGTAGACTGTTAGGATAATTTGTGGGAAAACTGTGGTCCCGCGGCGGGGATTTGAACCCCGGACCACCCGGTTTCTTCCGAGGGGGTTTTGTTTTTGGTTTGTCCCCCTCGGGGCTGTCTACAGCCGGGCGCTCTGCCGCTGAGCTACCGCGGGTTGCTGTGTATGTATTGTTTTGTTGGTGGGGTTTAAAGTTTATTGTTCAGTTATTTTATTTTTCTCTCTTTGAATCTATGTTGGAGAGTTGATCTACTTTGTACTTTACTATCCTCGTTATCATTATTTCACGTTTAGTTTAGTTAAATGATGTTAGTAAAAAGATGATGTTAAAGCTATATGTGCTATGTATAAGGAATTTCCTATCATCTAAGTCTTCTATAGATTATAGTCGAGTAACTATGATGACTCCATCTAGAAATAATAATACTTGCGTATTATTATTTGTTGGGTGTTTCACATATGTTTATTTCAAGAAAAGAACTTGAAAGAAGGAGAGATAATCTTATAGAATTAATGAAGAAGAAAAACATCAATGCATTATATATTGTCTCTCCAGCCAATATAACCTATTTAACTAATTTTATATTCATTAGTACTGAAAGACCATTCTCCGCAGTCCTTAAAGACGATGGTGAATTAGCCCTACTTGTACCACTTTTAGAATATGAACATGCAGAAAAGTATGCTTATGCTGATAAGATATTTTACTACCCAGAATATCCCGACGAAAAACACCCTATGTACTGGTTTTCCGAATTCTTAAAGAATATGGGTCTTGAGGGTAAAGTTATAGGTTATGATGTTGACGGCTATGGCCATGTTATGGGTTATAGGGGTCCTAAGCTAAGTGAAGTATTTAAGAATGCAAAGTTCATATATGCTAGAGATTTAATTGAAGACCTAAGAATGATTAAGAGTAGAGAAGAAATTAATGTATTAATTGAAAGCGCTAGATGGACTACATTAGCTCATAAACTACTACAGGAATACATTGAACCAGGTAGATATGAAGATGAAATAGCTTTAGTTGCTAGTTATGAAGCAACCCTCGCAATGATTAGAGCCTTACCTGGTGCTAGAGGCCTAGTTGCTTCAGCTGGATTTAGAGGTCAAGTAGGAAAGCACTCGTATTATCCACATTCACTTACCATACATGCAATAATTAAACGTGGTGATGTTTTAGTAACAGGTGCTGGTGCTAAGGTTAACGGATATTCAGTTGAACTTGAAAGAACATTAATAGTAGGAAAACCTAGTAAAGACCAAGAAAAGTACTTTAACCTCATGCTCAAAGCCAGGGAAATAGCATTTGAAGTTTTAAAGCCCGGTATCAAGTGTAGTGATGTTGATAAAGCAGTTAGAAAATTCTATAAAGAAAAAGGACTTCTACAGTACTGGAGACATCATACAGGTCATGGCATTGGACTTGAAGGTCATGAAGCCCCATTCCTCGATATAGGTGATAATAGAGTTCTGAAACCTGGAATGGTTGTATCCATTGAACCAGGCATATACGTTAAAGACCTAGGAGGATTTAGACACTCAGATACAGTCGTCATAACCGAAGACGGATATGAAGTAATCACTAAATATCCAACAGATCTTGAATCCCTTACAATCCCAGACTAACAACGACCAACTAAGCTAATCAACACCTCCTATGATTCAAGTTCAAACAAGTCTATCATCAAGAATCCTATAAGGTTGATAATGAGAGACCAAAGCTAAGTAAATAATGCCGTACTGAATTGAAATAAAAATAAAGCTTATTTCATCACTCTATTATCGGGGATGTATAGGCATGGAATTTGACCTTGTATTAAAAAATGGAATAATTCTTGACGGTTCTGGTGCGCCGCCCATTAAAGCTGATATTGGTATTAAGGATGATACTATTATTAAAATAGGCGATTTATCTAATTATCGAGCTGAAAAAGTTATTGATGTAAAAGGACTTTATGTTGCACCCGGCTTCATAGACATACATAATCATAGTGATATCTCCATATTCATAGTACCTACAGCTAATAATTATGTACTTCAAGGAGTAACAACCATTGTAATAGGAAATTGCGGCTCTTCACCAGCCCCTCTTACGGAATTAAATAAAGAGCTTATAGAAGAATGGAAGAAGTATTATCCAGAGGTATCAGTAACTTGGAAAAGCTTTAGAGAATATATGAAAGCGCTTAAGGAGCTTGAAAAAAGCATTAACGTAGTTCCTCTTGTAGGTTTTGGTACTATTAGAAGTGCAATATTGGGCTTCGAAAATCGAAGTCCTACATCAAGAGAACTAGAAGATATGAAAAACTTAGCTAGAGAAGCATTAAAGACTGGAGCCTTTGGTATTTCTACAGGTTTAATCTATATACCTCAAGTATTTGCTTCAACTGAAGAGATAATAAATGTCGCAAAAGCTGTTGCAGAGTATGGAGGTATATATGCATCCCATATACGAAATGAAGGAGTTCATCTCGTAGATGCTATACTAGAGGCAATAACAATAGGAATAAAGTCTGGATGTAGCGTAGAGATATCACATCTAAAAGCTGCAGGAATACCTGCATGGGGTCTAACGGAAAAAGCTCTTGGAATAATAAGCTACTATATAAGTCAAGGAATTGATGTTAGCGCTGATGCTTATCCCTATACAGCTACATCAACTGGACTAGATGCAATACTACCAGCATGGGTAAGAGAAGGTGGTCGTAAAAAACTTGTAGAGAAACTAAAAGACCCATCGATTGTTGATAAAATAAAACTCGAACTAGAAAAGAAGGGTTTAATGGAGGAGCGTTACGTAGAATGGCATCAAATAACGATAGCTTACTCTATAAATCATAAGGAAGTTGAAGGGAAAACAATTGACTTGATCTCAAAAGAATGGGGACTTGACCCCTTTGAAGTTGTTATTAAGTTGCTTATAGACGATGAAGCAGCAACTGCCGCTGTATACCACGTTCTTAACGAAGAAGACGTAAAGAGAGTACTAAAACATCCATTCGTAGCTATAGGTAGTGATGGTTCTATAAGGAAGTTTGGTGAAGGAAAACCTCATCCAAGAAATTATGGAACCTTTCCTAGATTCATTGCTAGATATGTAAGAGAACTAAAGCTGATAAGCTTACCAGAGGCGATAAGAAAAATCACAAGCTTACCTGCAAGAAAACTAGGCCTTTGGGATCGTGGCCTAATTAGACCTGGAATGAAAGCCGATATCGTAGTATTTAACTATTACACAATAAGGGATACAGCGACATTTGAAAAACCACATAGCTACCCTACGGGTATAGAATACGTAATAGTTAATGGAGTTCCTGTGGTTGAGGAAGGTAAACACACCAATGCAAAACCTGGAAAAGTACTAGAAAAGGCCGCATCGTAAACTTAGGGAGAAAAAATGAAGCCCGGATTCGATTTTTCTTTAGATTTCAAAAACTACATCACTTCATTACTTAGCGATCTTATAAATATACCTACAATAAATCCTCCAGGAGAAAACTATGAAGAATGTACAAATTATTTAGCTGACAAATTATCAGGTCTAGGGCTTGATGTAAGAATAATAGAGATACCTGAAAAGTACCTAGACAAACACTATCCGTATTCGCCTAAACATAGAGGTTATCCGCGCTATATAGTATTAGCAAAAATGGGTAGAGGTAAACCGGTACTTCACTTTAATGGCCACTATGATGTAGTACCACCTGGAATCGGATGGAATAGAGATCCCTTTACTCCTATTATTGAAGGAGATAAAATTTATGGACGTGGCTCAACAGATATGAAGGGAGGTATAGCAAGTATTTTAGGAGCAATTAAATGGATAATAGAGGAAGGAGTAAAGATCAAAGGGACCTTAGAAGTAGCTTTTGTTCCTGACGAAGAAGCAGGCGGTATTGGTACACGATATCTAATTGAAGAAAAATACGCAAAAGCCAAGTATGTAATCATAGGCGAACCTACAACTTTAGAAAGGATAATTATAGGCCATAAAGGCCTAGTAAGAGGTATAGTAAGAGTAATAGGTAAGCAAGTTCATGGGAGTACGCCATGGCATGGGGAAAACGCATTCTTAAAAGCAGCTTTACTAGTATTAAAATTCATGGAACTTTATGATCCTTTACTTAAGTCGAGGAAAACTAAATATCCTGTTAGAGAACCTGAAGGAGCTTATCCTACAATTAATCTTGGAGGATTTGCTGAATCCCTGTCAAAGAAGGATAATATTGTTCCTGGGGAATTCGTATTTAGCTTTGATAGAAGAGTAATACCAGAAGAAGACATTAACGAAGTCATAGAAGAGCTAAAAAGCTACTTTAATAAAGCTTCTAAAGCCACGAATGTTAAACACGAAATAAAGATAACGAGCGCTATACCCCCTTCAACAACGCCTATGGAATCCTTAATAGTCGCTATAGCTAAGAACTGCCTTAAAAAATGCCTTAACATAACACCAAAGATTGAGATATCCTTTGGAAGAAACGATGCAGTATATTATACCAATATACTTCAAAGTCAAGTAATATGTCTAGGACCAGGCGTCGAAAACGTCGCTCATGCTCCTAACGAATACAATGAAATTAGTCAAATAATTAAAATAACAAAAGTCTATAGATGCATCATTGAGGAAATTCTAGGTAAATAAACATGTTTTAATCATAGATAATATTCAAAATATGCCTCAAAGTTAAAATGACATAACTAATCTTCAGGATCATTAAAGTATCAAAATATCAGGGGTGAGTACTCCCTATAACTACAACATAAAAATATTAATGGGGATATTTATTTCAAACATCATAGTGAAGAAGAAATGAATGATTCTAAATACATAGACGCACTCTATTTAATTAACATCTTTTTATAATTCATGAAAGCTATAGGTCAGAACCTAAAAATCTTAGCTTTAGAAGCTAATAGCATACTACTTAACTGAGTTTTCTATAAAGACGAAAATGGTCTCTGGTTCAGAGGAAGCTGATGTAGTATTAGGAGATGTAAATATAGTCGATAAAAATACATTGCCTAATACTTTAGACTATGTAAATAATGATTCATTAATTCTGATCTCGAATTCCATAACCTATGTTTATAAATATCCAAGCCTCATGAAGGAAATTACTATTAAAGGCTTTATAAAATCCTGGCTACCAATAGATGGTGACATAGACGCCTTCATTAAGGAAGGATTTAATGAAGAATTTTAAAGAAGGCGACAATCGTATATAGAAATTCATTAGCTGATGGAGTAATGCCTATACACTATAATACAACTTACACTCTATATTGTTTAGCAAAATTTATGCTAACTCGAAGAAAGGATACTAAATGGAAAATGGTACTATTAAAGGCTTTTCATCACTTTGGCTAGAACATGCAGCTAAAGAAATGCAATGCTCAAGTCGTCTTTATAGATAGCAAATGCTATAGGGTAAATTGCCCTAAAAGTCATCAAGGAATTAGGCTTAAGTAGATATACAAAAATTATATGTCAAGATGCTAAGAAGTTTATCTATGATAAAAGATACGTAGTACTAGTATTCATAGATGGCAAGAAAGATGAATATCATTACTACCTTAAGGTAATAGAAAGGTATCTAATCCCTGAAGCAGTAGTAATAGCATATAATACTCTATCTGCAACACATGAAACGATATCATATATGGAGAGAGTATGTAGTCAAAACCATAATTCAATAACTATAGCAACAGATCTAGCAGGTCTTACGATATCAATTTACAAGGAATAGCAATCAGCGACCTGTAAGGTACAAGGCCGGGATTTGAATCCAGGATCTCCGGCGTGGCAGGCCGGGCTGCAAGTGAGTTTATGGCTATGGTTTACCACAGTGATGACGGGGTATCCAATACTGGTATCAGTGGTAAACTAATCTTACCTGACTGGGGTTCCTTCAGCAAATGGCTGGGTAAGCAGGTCTCCTCCAGGACCCTAAGAGACTATGAAAGCTACTACCATAAGCTACCACAAGTTATCGTAGTAGACCAGATACCGAGCCTCATTAAGAATAAGTGGTATAGAAACGTTCTATCAAAGGTTATTGAGTATCTTTGGGAAACGGGAAGGCTTAGCACTGATACCCGTGAGCGACTTAAAGCCTTGGTTAAGCGTAGCCTTGGGGTTGAGGAAAGAAGGAAGGTTAAGAGCCGTGAAGTAGCATTAAATGAGGTCTTAAATGCTCTAAGCTTCCTCAAGAACCGTAGACCGGACTACTACCTAGTATATATTGTAATGTATTATAGTGGGGTAAGGCTTGAGGAAGCATGCTATTTCTTGAGGAACATTAATAGGTTTAGGGTTAGAGTTGAAAGACCTGAGCCAATAGGCTATGTGGATCTAGGCAGGGCTGTTAGGGTTAATGTCCACTGGAATCGTGGTAAGAAGAGATGCGAACACCTATGGCTACCAAAACAGCTATTCTTTAGCCTATCAAGGCTAGACGTTAACGCTAAAGATGTGAGTGATTACGCTAAGAAACATAACATACTAAGACCAAAGTACATGAGGAAATACCATTACCAGGTATTAGAGGACCTAGTAGAAGATATTAGTTTAAGGAACTTTATGCAAAATCGCTACACTAAACTAACAATAGGTGATATGGATTATGGGAAGGTGATTAAGAGAGCAGATCAAACATATACCAATATAGTTTTACCTATACTAGAAAAGAACTTACACCATCATATATGTGACCATACATGAAGGCGGGAAATTAAAAATCGGAGGAAGGATTAACAATTCAATGAAATTCCTCAAAAGCTGCATAGAAAGCCTAGAATAGTAGTATAGTTTATCGAATTGAGTGTAGTTTGTCGTCTGTGAGGCTAGCAGTTTAGTTGATATAATGGGCTTTGAAGATTATTATAGTAGGTCTTATATTCATTGTAGTTTTTCTGCCTCTTGTTGCATGGCTTTCAATAAGATATGAATAGATAGTATGTACATCTTTTGGTCTTAAAGGCTTCTAGACTAAATTGATTGACGGGAAAGAGGATGAATTTATGAGCAGCCGGTAGTGGATGAATGAGATTTATTATGAAAAGAAATTAAGAGCACTAAGTACAAGTAATATATGATATGTTGAGGGCGTGATTTTCCGTGAGTGGACTTTATGAAATTGTCACCCGAGAAGAAGCAGACAAGGATATCTTGGATTTTGCAACTTCAAAAAATGTCGCTATGTTAGCCATAATAGCACCATATGTCCCTTATAGAGTCTCACCGGAAAGGGTTGTAAGAGCTGAATTAGGACCTCCTGAAGAGCTGGGAATTGAGAACTTCATCCTCAAAGCTAAAGAAAATGGAATAGATAAACTATACCTACTTTTACATAGCTCAGGAGGTGGAGTATCGTCAGCATATATGATAGGCAAGGCGCTACGAAAGAATTTTAAAGAAATAACCGCATTTATTCCACAAATAGCTGCTAGTGGTGCGACATTAATAGCTATCACAGCCAATAAAATTGTAATGGGTGAAATAAGCAGACTCTCACCCATAGATGTCCAGTTGTGGAGTAATGATGAAATGAGATCGGCTTTAGCTCTAGTAAGGAGTTTCGTAAAATTAGAAAAGAAATTTGAAAGAACACCCATAGAAGACATTTCTTATCCCTATAGACATTTAATAGAAAGTATAGATCCAGAGGAATTGGAGCGTATGAGTGGAATTCTTGGAGAAGTGGAAGAATACGCCTTTGAATTTCTTTCAAAGGCCGGATACCCTGAAGATAAAGCAAGAGAAATAGCTGAAAAACTTGTTTATGGTTTTCACTCTCATTACGAGGTCATAGACTTTGATAAAGCGAAGAAATTGGGCTTGAACGTTGAATGGTATGAGAACAGAAAAGATGAATGGGATATTATGAGAAAATGGTTGGGAAAATACCTCTTAGAGGAAGCCCCTATACATCACATAGTCTACGCATTTCCTAGGAGAGGGAAAGAACATGGAAAAGAGGGAAACAAATAAGAAAGAAATAAGAATAGAAGAGGAAAACGTTACCTTACGATTCATACGTGAATGGAACAGTATTAAGATACAGCCTAAAGAATTAAAGAAGTGGTGTAAAGAGGTAAAAATACATGCATATGAGTTAAAAACATTGATCTAATTGTCTATCAAAGGTTAAATGCTAATTCTACCGATATACTATTAGATGCCATGATCATGAGAACTCCATGGCTTTCTCCATCTTTTTTCTCACAGATTTAATGTTTCGCTATGTACTTCATTACTCTTTTTACCTTTTTTATTGCCTTAACTAATTTCCCAACCTTCCTTAAGGCGTATAGCGTGGTCTTAGCTGCTATTATTGCTTTACCACTCTTCAATGTTCTTGAGGCTTTTAGGATTCTAGCAGCTCTTATGGCTCTAAGTATCCTAAGTGCTCTTAGGAACCTAAAGTATGGTATTGTAATGAGTATGTCGAACCAGTGATATCTTAAGAAACGTTTAACGCTACCTACCCTCTTGTATCTAACAACTAGATCAGCTACAAAGATTGGTAGTAGGCCTAGGTTTATCACACTACATAGGGATTCGAGGCTGGGACTAAAGAAGCCTAGAACAAAGAAGAACAACCATACAATAGTCACAACGTCGACGAGTTTATCCCATAGCATTTGATTTCCTCGAGAATAAATAAGATAAGGACACGTATTTTAGGGTAAATAATGTAATACTTCTATCCATAGAATTGCTGTAAAATAATTGGGACAACGCATTTTCAAGCTACATAAACAAATTAAACGAGAAAGACCTAAATCAGTAGCCGCCTTTTGACCTGGATCGGTGAAAGCTAAGAAATGGTATACATGCTTTATGTAATGGCTAGGACGGGATATTTTAAATATTTAAAGCAAGTTAAAGAGAAAATATCGTTAGCTAGAGAATAATTTTATATTAAATCTATAAAAAAACTTAAAAATATACTTTTAAATGAGAACCCTTATACTCTGGGGGTGTGAGTAATGATTCATTTACGAGACTTATTGTTGTACATTATATCGGTGTATAGTAGGATTAAGGGCAGGGGGATTGGTAGGACTAAGCTTATGAAGCTAGTCTTCCTAATAGATTATCATGCGATTAAAGAGCTTGGCAGCAAGATCACAAAAATTACATGGTTTAAATGGCTTTATGGACCCTTCTCTAGAGCAGTACTTGATACACTCGATGTCCTTGAAGATGAAGGAATAGTGGAAATCGAAGAAATACCCGATATAGGCAGGTTTTACAAGTATTCAAAGAGGATAGTTCTTCCAGAAAAGTATAAGCAGATAGTAGATAGAGTTCTAAACATGTACATGGAGACTCCCCTAGACCGTTTACTCGACAAGGTATACAATTTACCTGAAGTTAAAGAAAAGAAAATAGGTGATATTATATTATGACGCGTTCTATGAAAAACACTTCAAGTGTGAAAATTAAGGACGAGTTAAAGGAAAATGCATTAAAGGTACTTGAAAAAGCACGAGATATACGAGAGATTCTAGAGGAACACGATTCACTACTACGTGAATACCTCTATGAGTTCAATATATTTAATCCCAAGCTCTTAAGGTATATACTTAAATCTATAGCCGCCATGAACATACTATATTCTTCAATAACCACAGTAAGAAGTAGGCATACACGGGCAAAGATACGTAACTTAATAGCTGATGTAGTTTATGAAAGCTATTCCTTAATATCGCTGTATTGCAAGGAACGTAACGATAAGGAAATAGAAAAAGCTACGAAGAAACTCAATAAAATCCTCGAAAAGGCTAGTAAGATAACCTCATAGGTGTCAAACCTTAGGATTAAATTTATTGGTTTTTGATAAATGGTATTTTTACTCTTGGTATAGAGTATGGAGTAGATTAAGTGAAATACGAAATTACATTGAACGATACAACCTCAAAAAACTATTAGTGCTTGAAGAACATCTCAAGAGACTTAGAAAATACCAAGTACTAGTTAATAGGGTTACTAAACTAACCCAAAAACGCAAGCTTATAGGATTTCTCAAAGAGAAGATAATAAGTAGTAGGGAAGGTGAGATAGATCTAGCTCGTCTAGTAAGTAAACAGATAATTAGCGAAGAAGATGAAGCCACCCTAGAATACATGCTACTCTCAAATCCTGATGGTTTACTTAAGAAGGAAGCTATAAGAGCTAACCCTATAATAAGAATAAACGACCTAGTCTTTAATAAGATAAAAGCGCTTGTGAAAGGTAACTTCTTAAATGTTTACAAGCTTAATCCATACGTATTCGCGGAATATTCAATAACTAAAGTAGCTAGTCTCGTAAACTTACCCATAGAACAAGTACCTGGATACATACCAATGAATATACAGGACTTTATGAAACAACTTCAAATAAGTGTATGTGTTGAGAATAAATGTCAACGCGACATAAAAAGGAATGTAGAGGACTTAAGCTATGCTGTTAGCATTGACATGTATACACAAAACACTAAGAATAGCGTAGTCGTAGTACCCATTCCATTAAAGAGGAGAGGTAAATTAGAATGCTTTAGATGCTCAATTAAATTCTTAAGTGAACAAAACCGGCGAATAAGATATGAAATCCCGAGGAGATAAAAGAACCACTCAGAGAACAATAAAGTAATAGTCCTTATATCTATTCAAAATTTATTAATTCACTTTAGGAACCTTATCAACTTCTTAGTAGTTGTGTTGTTATGTACTTGTCATCGAGAAGATAAGAAATCATTCGTTTAAGATGGCCTTCTTATCTAGTAGTTAAAGTTGGAAGCTAATGGAAAAGTAGAAGCTCCTTAAACCATGTATATAATAGTGAGTAATTAATTGACGCCTCTCTAGGTTTCATTAAATTTTGCTATGGACTTAATGCTTATAGCATTGCCATTTGTATGGGCAGAAGTAGCATGTATTGCTTCTTTCAGGTTTAGGTAACTTATTATGTTTAAGCGCAATGTATAACTGCCTTGCCCTCTCAACTACTTCGGCTAATAGTCTAGGATCCCTACTGACTGTAAATGTCCTCAACCTACCATTCCTATCGATGTATAAGAGTACTCCTTTGGATATGTTGAAGAGCGCTAAATAATATTGTAGTTGCTTCTTATGTTCAGGGTAGGGTTCTTCAGGAACCTGTCCAGTAACTTTAACCTCAATAACTACCTCTTCTTCGCCGAGGTGTATGAGGTCCGCTTTACCTACGACGTAGACTTTATTTCCTTCAATGTTTAGCTCTAATTCCCTTTTAACTTCACCATGAGAGCTACTTAGGTATTCGTTAATTAACTTCTCTAATGCATAGTGTACTGCTCTACCTATGAAAAGCCTAACAACCTGGGGACCCCTAAATTTCAAGGGCTTGATTCTACGATAATAAGCAGCTCTTAAACATCCCACAAGCTCGGTTACCGAGATACGGTTAATTTCGCGGGGAAATTCATTATTAATGAACCTAGAGATGATCTGCTCATAGAAGCTACTAGAAGATAAGTCAACGTCCATTAATCATCACCTAGGTGTTTAGCTAATAATTGATAGTGTTCTGGGTCAATCCTTTTAATCACGGGTAATGGTATTGGTTTGAAGTCGGCGTTTCTGGCTGATTTAATGGCGCTTCGTGTCCATGAGTCATAGATTTTTCCCTCGTTCCTTTGCTTTGATATCCATTCTTTAACTATCTTCAGGATCTCTTCATCGTCTAGTTCCTTAATGTTAGCTAAGTATGGTATTATGATTCTAAATAGTGTTCTTTTCCTACCATCTTCTAAGCCTTCTATTTTTAGTACTTCTTCAACCCATTGATACCTTTCGCGTATCTTACGGAGGCTTCCATAAGCTTTGGGTTTCCTAGCCTTCTTCCTTACGAGTTTTTGCTCTATGTCTTTGCTTATCTTAATGAGTTCTGCTTTACCTATTAAGGTGCCTATGTCTATATGTGATCTCGGTATTGTTTTAGGCGGTAGGCGTGCTCTTCTTAGTACTTCCTTTACATTCCATGCCAGACTTATTGGTATGCAGTATAACTTTGTCTCTTCATGTCTTGAGCCAATAGCTCTGACAAGGTGTCTCGTAGATTTAAATATAGCTACGTCAACTAGGTATCTCTCAGCTAGTACGTCAATCACATTGTTTAATGCCTCACATACCTTATCCCAAAATACTATTATGTCATGATGTTGTAGGCTTAGGTCAACTCTAAGGTGAATCGACTTATGGCCTGAAAACACTGGTATAGGGTATATGCCAAGTGAGTTTAGGTACTTGGTTATTTCTCTAGCAGCTTTAAGGTTTGACTCTAAGTCATCGTAGTCTAACTCTACTATAAAGTCGCGGTAAACTTCACTTCCATCAATTGAGCTATACCATTCAACGGTGTAGTGAATATAGCCTCTGTAAGCTAGCTTTACAAGCTCACCATGTACAGGCTTAACCCACTTAGACTTACCATTACTAACAAGCCTATAGATGTAGAAGTTGGGCTGAAACTCTCTTATCACTTGCTCTCTAATGAGATTTAGAGAAGTCATCGTAAAATCACCTAGGATTTCTCAATGGTAGCTAGGATTCTACTAGGACAGTCTAGGATTTTTCTAGGATTTCTACTAGGATTTTCATGAAACTCTGCCCGCCAGAAATACAGGCGACCAGTTTTCCCTGCTCTCTCTTCTCTAATGATAGTAACAGTCTCTTTACTCATAGTAATGAAGCGTACCGTTTTTATCTTCCTATCGCCGTATTCTCTATTAGAGAAGTTGCTAAGCAGAGTGTGAGAGTAGGGGTGCCAGTATCTCTGGGGCTGCGGACACCATAAAAATCCTAGTAGAAATCCTTGGTCTGTCCTTGTAGCGTCCTTGTAAAGTCCTAGGTCGCCATCAAAAAATCCTTGTACCATCACTCCCCATCACCTTCGGCTTTGGTTTCCCTCTCTTCCTTAGACTTTGGTCTAGGTAGAATGCCAGCATATAATCGGTCTTCTAAGCTATTGATTATTTCCTCATTAACTATGAGTGCCTTATCACCTGAAATCTTAGTTATTAGCTTATCGGCATCTGGACCAAGCAGGTTTCTCAGTGTTCTACCTACTCTCCACGTGGTCCACCTTTCTGCTTCACGGCTAGCTCTTCTAACTACGGTTTCCTTACCTTCCTCTTCTCTTGATGATTCTAAGAGTAGGAACTTCTTTCGTATTTCATCAGTTATGTCTCTTAACGGTATATAGGTTATGTCGTTTATATAGCTTGTTTTAGCTCTACCTTCTTCCCATATGGTCTTGATGGCGTCTATAACTATGGCTTCATCGCTTTGCCTCTCAGCCTCTGACCTAATATTCTCTAAATGCCTAGCAAACTCTACTACTTCTTCTACGGTTTTACCTTCCTGCATTCCATCAACAACATAGGCTATAACGAGCAATGGGTACATAATATTCCATATTCTGCCTTTTATCTTCCACTTCTTCTTATTCAGTTCCTCAACTATTTCCTGTGCTTTAATGATTTGAGGCACATACTGTAATCTAAATAAGTAGAGGTCCGTGATTATGTCCTTTACTTCTTCATAGTACCTTAAATACCATGGTATTTGGAGCAAGTATTCCTCTTTCTTTGACCTGACAAGGTACATTGGTATAGCTCTAGACTCAATAGCTCTTTCAAGCGACTCGTGGAAGTCAACGTAAACTATTGGGGTGTAGATGTTGTAGGTTATTGATTTACTCTCATCTTCCTTTGAAGCAATAGAGTACTTAGCGGTCATTTTATTATGGCATAAGAGGATAAATGTCTTCCACTCAGGATCATGCTCTATTTTCCTCATCTCGTCTATGAACGGTGTAGCCTTATAGAAGTGAACCATACGTCTAACGGCGGCGACGGTAGGGCTGCCTATGTATGCGTGATATGACAGTATCCCTGTAGATGATACACTAATTGATTTACCCGCTTCGGATAGCCCTCTTTTAGCTATTTGTGGCGCTATTTCAAATAAGTCCTTAGCATAATAGGTAAACATTACGTAGAGGGCATCAATAGTATAGTACGTCTCATGCTGATCTACTCTCTTCTTTATAGCTGTTTTAACTTTAACCATTAACTCGTAGGGGTCTACCCTATATCCTTCTTTTAGCTTTTTGATAACGTCTTTTTCAGCCCATATAATGTTCTCGTCAGGATATGGAACGTAGGGGTTAAGTATGAATGCTTTACCGTTTACTTCAATGCTCTTATTTAAAGGTATTAGGTCATGTACTACTTCACCACTTGGCTTATGAATTACTACCAGCATTATTAGTCCGCGGGCGGTGAACTGGCTACCATCATATACTACTTCACCTGGCACAACTATAGGCTCAAAGACATAGATGGTTCCGTCCGTATCAACATAGATATCGCCAGCACCATGAATATAAGGTGGTAGTTCAAGCTCTAACCTCGGTATAAACTTGCCTTCTAAGACCTGTTCTTGAGCTTTAAACCTTGTAAATGCGTCGCCCCTTATCTCAGTTAACACCTTCTTCAGCTTATCTCTTAGCGCTTTATCTTTACCTATGTTTGTTAAATGGTAGATAACTCTATAGAAGTTGTTAATAGTGTTTAGGGTTCTAACGTTTCCTTCGGATAGTATAGTGCTTCCTCTTTTTAACAGCATTCTTCCCTGATCTAGATCGAAGTATATTGTGAACTTCTCACCCGCCACTTGTAGTTCGTAGCGTAGTTCACCAAGACCTTTCTTAACATTCCATTTGACATCCATAGTTTCTGGTGCTTCAGCCATGCTTACTCACCTCAAGAAGCTTATGGTACGGACAAATGTCAAGTAATGAACATGTTATTCTACCGTTTAAGCATTGAAAATTACAGTTCCTCGCTATCCATTGCCACAAATCCTTAGGAATGAGTCTATACTTTACTGGTCGAGCATTGTTTAACTTAATAGCATACCCTAACCTAACTAGCAGTAATAGCAGCTTACCTAACTGTGTTAGAAGCCAATGATCACATGTATTTAAAACCAGCTTTAGGTCTCGTGCTTTAACAACACTACACTTCTTAGCTCTCAAGATGCTGATGAGAAGAGGGTATACATTATCTACCATACGGTTATTTACAGTAGCGTTTTTCAGCCTCCCTCTCGTTCCTTTCACCTGAAGAGTCATCTCCTATCACCCCTTTTGCATCCCCCTTCACCCTTTCACCCCCTAAACGAGGATGGAGTGAGGGGGAAGGCAAGGGAAAAAAGAGTTGATTTATGTTTCATTGATTTATATGTCACCGTTTTCTCTTAGTTCCTTGATTATTAGTTTAAGGTCGTGTAATGTTTCTTCGCTTATTGGTCTATATAGCATCGCTTCAAGCTCATTTCTAATAGCGGCTAGGCGCATAATTCTCTTGGCAACATTTGCTATTCTCTTAATGTCTTCTTCAGTTTTAGCTACTGGGTCTTTATCAATAGAGTAGAATACATAGGTCCTTTCAATACCGTTTACCAGGCTTTCATAGAACTTATCTAACTCTACTATCCTCCTATTAACTATTGTAATGAGCTTACTGATAGCCTCCCTAGTATAGCTAAACATGACGTTTAGTAGGTCAAGGACATCCCATGTACCTAATTGACCCTCAAGTCTCCTGAAATCCTTAAATACTTCAATGTGTAGCTTTAATTCATCGCCATGATCCTCATGCCATACCCTTACCGGGATATTAGGCTTAAAGAATATGTTGGGCTTGCTCTCTTCCTCAATGAGCAGTGCCTCCTTAACTTCTTTACTTGGCTTCCACTCCTCATATCCTATCTCAATAACCTTAACCTCGGGCTTTCTTTGAACCATTATCTGAGACACTATTTTCACCTTCTAGAGTAACTAGAGTTACTCAGATTAATAAGAGTTACTCTAGTAACTAGTGTAACGTTTTTATACGCCCAAGTACCTAGTTTAACTAGGGTAACTCTATGGATAGCATAAGAACCGTTAAGATAACCATTAAGAAGGGTTCTACTGGAAAGCACTCTTATTCCGTAGCTTTGCCAAAGAGTCTTCTTAAAGAGGCAGGTATCCTCAACGTTGAAGATGGAAAGGAAGAACTTGCAACCGATATCCTTATCGCTAAGGTCATTGAAGTTGAAATTAATGGCAGGAAAATTAAAGGAATATTCTACTACAAACCCTAATGTCATTGCTCTTTCACCTCTATGGTTTTGTTTTTGAATTTAAACTTGACTTTGCGTCCTTCAAGCCATGGTTCCATACGGGCTGCTACTACTGTTAACTGGCGAATAGATGATTGGCGATTTCCATTAGCGTTAGCGATTTCTAGTAGGAGTTCGTAGTCTATGTAGTGTCCAGCTCTCATGCAGAACGACGGTTTCAAATTACTGATTCCTCTATAAATAAAGGATCCTGCGGTTGATGTAGCATGGGTTATTATGATTCCTATGGTGTTATGGTAGTTTACCCATTGTCTTAGCATGAATGCTAGTGATCTAAGCATTGGAACTACACGAGCAGTTACTACGCGGATATCATATCCTTTAGCAATATAGTACTCTGATATTCTATCAGCAAGTGAGCTTGCAGAATCAACTATTACAACTCCTTCCTTAACTTGCTTTAATTCCTCTCTTACCTGATTAAATTGCTTAACTATCCTTAAGTTGAAGTCGCCGTAACCTTTAAGGAACTTAACATAGCGTTCTTCTTCGTAAGCAGGCTCAATACCGAGAACCGTGACTTTATCTGTTAACTCATTTGCTAGCTTAACAGCTAAGCAGCTCTTCCCCACCATTGGTGGACCATAAAGATTAATCAACGTCTTAGGTGGTATCCCATTAATACCTAATTTTGCAAGCAGATCTCTAACACCTACAACCTTAACAGCATATTGTATGGAAGCTGTCATTAGCTTTCACCTGTAATGGTCTGTGAGATAAGTCTATGGTAATCTTCTTCACATAGCTCTAATGGTATAATTACATAGCTGAACCTAGAAGCAGGCTTAACCCATGCAGGTAGGTGTCCGTACTTCGCTATGAATTCCTTGATATACTCCTTGCCTTCATTATTAATCCAGTTAACTAGCTCCTTTTCAATAGCCTTAAGCTCAGCTTCTACATACCTTAAAAGCTTCAATACTTCATCTAACCTATTTTCAACAACTAGGTATCCGAGGTCTGTTCTAATGCCAAGCTTTTTCATATACGTATGGTAAATAAAACGTATTCTTTTCCATCTATTATAAGGAGATTTCGGAATTACTCTAATACCTTCAACATGTCCATCCCTCTGTTTAGTAACCTTAGCTTCTTCCTCACTTGGAATCCTAGCCTTAATCAAATATGCCTTTGCTTTCCTACAAGTTCTTGAAGAACTTATCTGATCCATTAATGAAGCGCCTTTATTCATAGTTTTCACCTCTCAGCTCTCTTCAAGAACCTTAATTTTCAATAACACCTTCCTTCCAATTAGAAAGCTAAACTCCTTCGGCAGGTATATGCAGGGTCTCTTTCCTGTTACCGTCACTTGTCTAGGTCCGATATCGTAGACTTCCTTAATCCTTGGACTTGCTCTCATCATTCATCACCACGTCAAAACTTATTAGATTCGAATATAAAATAGTCTACTCAGTAGAGCACTAATAGTCCATAGGGTGCTCTAATGACGCTGGGAAATGTAGATAAACTAGAGAAAACGTATTCACAGCTCGATGAAAGAGATCTAGCAATATATAATGCACTTAGTGAACTTGGCGGCGAAGCGCACTTTAGAAAGTGGTTTAATTACGTTAAAGAAAAATATGGGATGCCTATCGAGACCTTCCGTAAGCGTGTGAAAAAACTTTATCAATTAGGCATAATAACCTCTGATCCACCACTCAATGTGAAGGTAAGAGGAAAGAAAAGAATATACAAAATAGTAGAAGCAGAACCGTTGAGTAAAATAGTTAAAGAGTTCTTAAAACCTTATTTGAAATTCATAATAGAGGACTCACCTTATGATTTCATGTACAGTGTCTTTAACTTCTTCCTTATCCCTCAACTCCTTACCGCTATTGTATTATTATTTAGGATACCTGAAAGTGGAGATCTTGTGAAAAAGATACTAAATTATATGTTAGAGGAAATCATAGATATAATATCAAATAAGGCTAAAGAAGTAAGAGAAGAGAAGGGAATTGATGGTTTAAAGGATGAAATAAGAAAGTTCATTGAGCTTTGGTACACCGAAAGAGAAATAGAATGCCAATACATATCACATAAATCTGTATTCAAGAAAATAGCGTTGAGATTAATCAAGCCAAATACGTACAGGGAACTGCAAAATCTTGAGAACTATTGTAAAAGTATTGCCTTGGAAACAGCATGTTCTCTACAGCAAATAGTTTTTACAGATTGGGAAAGCAGGATAGGAAAAGATATTAAGAAACATTAGGCCTTCACCTAATGGCATTTATCTTAGCTTCGAATTAGAGCTACGTCAAAATAGTGGTATTATTATTATTAAATAGCGATTTCCCTAGTTATGTTGCTTTAAGTCATCCTGGCATGCTTATTAACACTTATGTAAACTTAGCTGCTACTACTATACATAGGTAAGATGGTGAGTTAATGAAGAGAAGCGAAATAAAGGTAATTGAAGTTCATGGAGGAACGAAGGGAACCGAATACGTATATTTCATTATTGGTGATGAGCTAGTTCACGTATCAATGATTCCGGGAGCTAGAAAGGTTAGTGTAGAAAAATGGGGAGGTAGAAGAAAAGAGATCACCTGGAGCATACCAGCATGCAAAGTAGCGGGTCTAGAAGGCTTACATGTAAGTTTTACACGTAATAGTAGACGTCCTTATATAGGATACTTCAAATTACCTCAAGACCTTTCAAATATTAGTGTCATCTCCGAGCGTGAATTATATGGAAAAGGACTTATTGTGGAAAACGTTAAAGATCCTATTGAAGATGTTGTTTACAAGAGGAAGTTAAAAGTAAGGTTATTTGGTCCCGAATATAATAAGCTCAAGGAATACCGTAACATTGTTCCTAAACTCATTAAAGATCTTAAACGTGATTTAGCTAGTATAAACATATCAGAAGACAGTATCTTCATAGTTGAGCACGCTATTAGACTTGCAGAGACTTTAATAGATCCAAACTACGCACTATTTATGTCATTAATTGTACCAACGCCTCAAGGTAGGATAAGATCATTACATGAAAAGATCACTAAATCATATGAATTATGGCTTTTAGTTAAGGTATTAAAAGCTCTCCATGATATAGGAGCGGAACTAAAAGAGAATAAGTTATGGATTGCACATACAACGAATGAACCTGCAGCCGAGCTAAGGTTGGACGATAAACTCATTTACGTGTTCTACCAGCCATCGCTGGTACCCCATATTGTAGGAGGAGGGGTTATCTATAGGCGTATACATGCTATACCTGATATAGCTATTATGATTTCTGATAGAGAAATATATATCGAGTGGGGCAAACTTAGGGAATACGCAGATAGAATTCCTTTATTAATTGAGGCAAAATTATCTTTAACGGGAGTAACAGAGTATGAAAGTATAGACATAACAAAGAAACAAGTGATCACTTATATGAGGTTGTTAAATGGTATTCCAAAAGTTATAATATCTATTTATCACAAGAACCCTTATGCCGTATATGAACTAAACAGGATAAGTAATGTCATTGCCGTTGATGATGTTAATCCAGGTAATCAATTGAACGTTGATAAGCTAGCTAAGTATGTAAAAGACGAAATCAATAACTTTCTTTACCGTCTCAAATAGCAATAATGATGTTTATTTTGGCAGGCATCCATAAACCTTTTTAATTAGTATTACTGGTTAGGTTGTCATTTATCCTGAGGAAGAATCCTTATACTATTAAGGGACATATTGATTTTATTGTTGCGACTATTTAGCATTGGCTTCACTGATATAGCTATAGTTATTATTACTGAAATAGCAATCTTCACGAAGCATAGATATTAAAATAAAATCATCCTGAAGTAGTTCACTTCGTAACTAAATAATAGTATATATTAGATGTATGGTTCATGCAGTGTGGAATCAGGACAAGAACATGAATTATAACTAAACTACGTTCAAAATGAGTCAAGACTGTTAGTCAAGGAATTCAATAGAATCGTACTATGTTATCAAGCATCTAAATCCCATAGCCATGTAATTAAAGTAGCTAAATCTTTCAGACGTACTTTATTGATATCATATCAATAACTTAAATAAACTTCTATCTTCTAGAAACCACGATAGGTAGAAGGATGAAGTTCGTATTTAATTATGTAGTAGAAAGAGTTACCAGGAGAAGAAAAAGAATTATTTGTGAAAATAGAACGGTTTATGTAGCTGATATTCCTTTGAAGCTTCTATATAATAAGCCTCTAATAGAGCGGATAATGAAGCTAGTTTTCAATAAGATACATTACTCTACAAACAGGGATCCTCCATACATGGTTAACATTTATAGACCGATGATTAATAAGAGGAGGATAAAGTATTCAGCAACAATCCTAATGTATACGCCTGAAGTAATAGAGGTAAAACAAGTAAACGACCCATACATTGATATCATGCTTAAAGTCCTCAGAGGAGAACCCATATCATCACTTATAGCGGATGAACTAAAAAGAATGGAAAGAACAGTGAAGGAGAAAATAAATGTTGATAAGGAGCTGAGCAGAATTAAAATACGAGTATCAAGAGACGTAGACTTATATGATTTACTATACTCCAAAGAATACTGAAGCAGTATTCAATATCCTTATTTCTTGTGATTAACTATAGCGTTATAGAATTCTTTAAAGCTTCTAGAATTGTTTAAGAGCTTATTGATATCTAAGTACTTTATGTATTTTGGTAGATCCCGTTTCCTATAACCATCCTTCTTTATATTCCTTCTAACATATTGATCTAGTGCTTTAGAAGGTTTAAATGACCAGCGGATACCTAGGGATGTGCAGATCCATTCCTCAATTTCATGGTCTAGTACAATTATGATTACCCTATCCAAGAGATCCTTAGGAACGTGATCCTTAACCTCATCGAACACCTTGCCGGGATTACCATCACCGTCACAAAGCAGTATTACTTTATTGTAGGGCTTCTTCTTTTTTCCTAGGATGTAGGGAGCGGTTAAGTATAACTTAATTATTCTTGTAAGTTTGTGTCTACAAGGTCTAGCTCCATAATCTATATCTACCTTGAGATCCTGCGATATGAGGTTTGATTCTCTCATTCTCTGTATGATTTCTTCAACAAATTTCTTACCTGAAATATCCTCAGTTATTACCACTTTTCCATTATTTTCATCCATAGAATACATACTCGCTCACTGTTACTTGAGCTTCCTTAAGCCACTTCTTTACACGTTCGGGTTCAGGTATTCTACTGAATTTACTTCCTTCAGGGCCCTTCTCAACTACGACTATCTCCTCTACATTAGCGGCATCTACTACTGCAGGTGAATGTGTAGTTGCAATACAGATGGAATCGCTTCCTCTTATTAAGTCTAGTATTGCCTCAATGAATTTAGGATGTAATGAGTTTTCTATTTCATCAATAACTATTAGAGGAGCTTTAGAGACTACAGCTACTAATAACGCTAAAACCTTAAACAGTCATTCAGGGACATTTGGTGGTGGAAGTTCACGGTTGTTCTCATATACTACTAAGATAACTTGTCCTGTTTCGGTAAGTCTAAAGGCTAATTTTACTTCCGGGAAGAAATACATATTCAATAGTTCATGCAGTTCATCCCATTCCTTTCTCCTTGAAATCCATAAGTTATAAAGGTATGATACAAGATTGCTCGCATCATCAGTTAACGCTGTTTCCTTTCTGGGAGCTACGGGACTTCTTATAGCAGCATAATTGAGTGGACGGAGTATAATGGACTTCTCAAAAAGTGATTTAATATATTGCCTAAGACTATGTAAGAAGGTATATGAGGGAAGAACTAGAGGATTAAAATACCTCATTAAGATTCCTAAAATTTCTTCCTTATCCAACTTATCTAATCTCTTTCGCCTGATAGCCTTTAGAAGCCTAGGTGTTGGTGGTAAAAGAAATGGTACGAGAGGTAATGGTAGATGAAGTATTTCATCTACTCCATGTATAGTGCCTTCAGGAGATATAGGTGTAAATGCCTTCTCAAGTAGAACGGCATGTAAAGGATGTTTTTGATCAACTTTTACAGTATAGCGTATTATAGCACTAATTATGTCCTCTTGAAACTCCTTAGCCATTAATGCTATTGGTTTTAAACTAGGTATTGATGTTTGTAGTACGTGTACTAAGTTGTCATATATTTTTCTAGCAGCTTTTTCACTAATATTATTATGAACTGATATTACGTCACCGTACCTTTCAATGCTACAGTATCCCTTTATTTGAAGCGTCTCCCTAACTAATTTAATCTCCCCACCAGTAACACTAAACACTAATGTGTATGTGGATTCATGACCTTCTTCACTGGTTATATTTAGCTCTACTTGAACGGGGTTCTCCTCATTAAAGTTATATGCAATGTTTCTTGGAGACCACCATGGAAGGTAGGGAAGCCTAGGTTCTTCGAAAGCGCTTAAGGCTCTCTTCAAAAGCCTGAAAACATTTACTAAATTCGTTTTGCCCGAAGCATTAGGACCCACTACGATGTTTAATTTACCTAGAGACAATTCTACGTCTTTAAAGCTAAATGCATTTCTAATCCTGATCTTCGTAAGCTTGAATTTTTCCATAGTACTGTAAACCTCGGTTACTTCATACGCATCTCAAACCTTTATTTTTTCACATATGTTGGTTTCTATGCGGATTACATTCACTCTATTTATTATTCACGAAATATAACTTACAAGTGAAGATTTCTAAGTTGTTTAAATTACTAAGAACTCTTTAGCTTTAATGGAAGTGAATAAGTATCAAGAAAGTAGTGTTGTTAAGCTCCTCCCTTATCTCCAACAAGTTATTTGTTTCTACAAATCTAGTAATGGGCATTGTATATAATTCTTCATTCACACAGTATTCATGTCTTAGTTGAGAATTTCATAGCTAGGTAGCTTTAGTATTTTGCTAGTTTTTCATAGAGTTTTCTTCTTTCCTTAAAGCTCTGTTTAGCCAATTCTAATAGAATCTTCTTTCTCTTCTCAGGATCCTTAGTGAGCGGTTTTAGCGGCATCCCTCTCCCCTCTATCGTATTTAGCAGGTTACTCGGAGTTTATCTAAAATAATATCCACTATACATCTTTTATGCAGATAAGGAAACTCAACCATGCACAAATAGGTAACTCTACCCCAGGTCTCTCTGTCACCCCTTACTCCTATCTCTGGGAACTCTATATGAGCTCTCCTTCATCAAACATGACTTTGTTAATGAGTTCCTGGGGTTTATCAAGGGG
>Ga0180301_10000665_pt1 | contig 26734 bp, 30 predicted proteins | sample GuaBasSediGuay16_FD_121797 | JGI IMG/M metagenome (GOLD analysis project Ga0180301, IMG submission 121797) | Subseafloor sediment microbial communities from Guaymas Basin, Gulf of California, Mexico - Guay16, Core 4569-2, 12-15 cm | ecosystem: Environmental > Aquatic > Marine > Hydrothermal... | reverse complement strand
TGTGCAGCAACTCTTATTGGTAGAATACGGCTTACAGCTAAGAGATGTAATGGACTCGCCGGGATTTGAACCCGGGGCCTCCGCCTTGCGAAGGCGACGCTCTTCCGCTGAGCTACGAGCCCTTGTGAAACTTGCACAACAATTCAAATAAAGTTTTCTGTTGTTTTTTGATTGTACCATAAACTTACAATGCCTGCCAACTTTTTTAAATTAAAATGTAATGATTAATAAACAAATTTAGTTAATAGCTTAAATAAAAATAGTAAAATTTAAATTTTGCTACTTTGCGTCATAGTTACAAAGTAACAAGGTGATAAAATGCTGGGTTTGCCGATTGAAACCTTTGGATGTTTAACAATCACTTTCTTCATTCAGGTGTTGGTACTTTTAATCTGGGCAATTAGATGGAGGGATTTTGATGAACACGATTGCCGTTAGCATCTTTATTGTATACCTCGTTTCGGTTGCGATAATTGCGTATTATGGAGCTAAGAGAACAAAAACGATTGCAGATTTTGTGGCTGCATCGGGACAACTTGGATTCTGGACGTACTGCTCGTTAATGCTTGGCTCTGTTTTTAGCGGGATGACTTTGATAGGTGTTGCTGGTTTAGGCTTCACAACGGGATGGGCAAACCTGTGGGAAAGGGTGATAGGGCCCCCCTTTGCCATAGCGTTCGGCACCATCTTAATAGGCTACAAACTGTTTCCAATGAGGAAGAGGCTTACGATTTTAACAATGCAAGACTTTCTGGCATTCAGGTTTAACGACCCAAAGGTTTTAAGGGCTATTGCAGGTTTGATTTCAGCCATCACGTGTTTTGTGTATTTGATTGGTCAATACACAGCTATAGGCGTAGTTAGCGAGGTTGTTTTAGGAATACCCTACTGGATTGGAGCAACAATAGCAGCAGTAATAGTCATAGGTTATGTGTTAACGGGAGGAATGTTTTCTACTGCTTGGACAACATTTTTACAATCAATACTAATGCTCTTGGGAATATTTGTAACAGTTCCAATCATAGTTTCTTGGATTGGTGGTTTTACGGCATTAAACGAGGGTTTAACAGCTATACCACTACTTCAAATAGAGTTGGGCAAAACGAGTAGTTTTATGTTTGCTGAGTATTTAAACAAACCGTTTGCCCCGATTAACGTTCCTTTAGCTGGTTGGGCTTACAACATAACTTTATTTGGCATTACAGTTCCCTTAGGACTGATGGTTGCTCCGCATATCGTAAACAACGTTTTGACGTTTAAAGATGTAAGATACGCCAGATGGGGTCCCTTAGTTTTATATGTTGTTGGAGTTGCAGGAATTCTGCTAACTTCCGTAGCCGGGATGGCTGCAAGGGTTGCGTGGGCTGAGGGATTGATAACGATTCCGTCAATGAGTATTGGTGGAATAGAAGTGAGATGGTCTGACATGGCATATCCAACGATTGCCAAGGTCGCTTTACCTTATGGTTTGTTTGCCCTCCTTCTACCAACGATTTTAGCTGGTGTGATGTCAACAACCGACAGGCTGATTTTAACAGCCGCAAATAACGTGTCTTACGACATCGTTAAAAATGTGCTAAAGCCTGATTTGTCTGATAATGCGATAAGATGGATAAGCAGAATCGTTGTGGTTGTTGTAGGGTTGGGTTCTTTTATTGTAGCTCTAAATCCTCAACCGATGCTTGCTTGGTTTATCTGGTCAGCTTTGGCTTTAATGGCTAATTGTTTCTTTTGGCCCATCTTAGGTGGAATATACTGGAAGAAAATGAACAAACAGGCTGCGAGGTGGAGTATGATTGTTGGCTTTGCCGTTACAATAATCACATTCGCTCTTTTTGGGAAAACAGTGTGGTTATTTAAAATTCCGCTCTACTCAGCATTCCCGGGATTTATAGCAAGTTCTATCGTTGCAATAACTCTATCCACAATTTTGAGGGAGAGGACTGTCTGCAAGGTTACCGCATGAGCAATGGAAAAGATTTTAAAAATATGATGAAAAAGAAATGCCATGAGTGAACTTATGGAGATGCTTATCAGAAGGGGTTTTCTCTGGCAATCTTTTGAGATCTATGGCGGAATGGCGGGTTTCATTGATTATGGTCCTCTTGGGAATGGTGTGAGGAGAAAATTGGAAAACCTTTGGCGTGAGTTTTTCGTGATAAATGAGAGGGCTGTTGAGATTGATACACCAACCATAGGTGTTGAGGAAGTGTTTATAGCATCAGGCCACGCATCATCCTTTACTGATGTTGCAATTGAGTGTAATGAGTGCGGCAGAATTTTTAGGGCTGACCACTACATTAAGGAGAAATTGGGGATTGAGGCTGAAGAAACCATTGAATCCGTTAAAGAAGTCATGGAATTGTACGACTTGAGATGTGAGTGTGGTGGCAGTTTCAAACAACCGGAAAACATCAATTTGATGTTCTCAACGACAATTGGACCCGGAAGGGGCAAGAAGGGTTATTTGAGACCTGAAACGGCTCAAGGTATCTTCATTGACTTTAAGCGATTGTCTGATTACTTTAGGGATAAACTTCCTTTCGGTGTCACCCAAATCGGAAGGGCATACAGAAATGAAATAAGTCCAAGGCAAGGTGTAATAAGGTTGAGAGAGTTTAATCAGGCTGAATTAGAGTATTTTGTTGATCCAAGGAACAAAACGCACCCCCAATTTGAGCAGTATAAAAATCAGAAGATAAAGTTGGTTGACAAGTTTGATAATGAGCATGAGATTACTTTAAACGAGGCTGTTGAGAAGGGTATAATTGCTCACGAGTTGCTGGCTTACTTTATAGCAAAAACGAGGGAATTTCTGCTTAAAGCTGGATTGAAGGATGAGAAGTTGAGGTTTAGACAGCACAAAGATGATGAAAGAGCACATTATGCAGTTGACTGCTGGGATGCTGAAGCTTTAACGTCTTACGGCTGGGTTGAAATTGTTGGTATCGCTGACAGAAGCGATTACGATTTGAGCAAACACACCCAATACAGTGGAGAAGATCTGAGTGTGTTCATCCCGTTTAAGGAGCCGATAAAGGTTAGGAAGAAAAAAGCGATTCCAAAAATGGACAAAATCGGTCCAGCTTTCAAAGATAAGGCTAAGAAGATCGTTGAATTACTGGAAAAAGTTGAGCCATCTGAAAAAATCGAGCTTGAGGTGGATGGGGAGAAAGTCGTTTTAACAACGGAATACTTTGAGATTAAAGAGGTTGAGGAAGAAGTTCATGGTGAAAAAATAATACCGCACGTCATAGAGCCTTCTTTCGGTTTGGACAGGATTACGTATTCCGTCTTGGAGCATGCGTTTGATAAGGACATTGTGGATGGGGAAGAAAGAAAGGTTTTAAGGCTTAAGAGGTGGATGGCTCCTGTGCAGGTAGCAGTATTGCCTTTGCTTTCAAAGGATGAGTTTGTAAATGTGGCACAAAACGTTTTGGAGATGCTAAAAGCAAATGGAATCTTTACGGAATACGATGATTCGGGGAGCATAGGGAGGAGGTATAGAAGGTACGATGAGATTGGAACGCCGTTTTGCATAACGATTGACCACCAAACGTTGGAAGACAACACGGTTACTATTAGAGACAGAGACACAACGAAGCAGGTTAGAGTAAAGATTGATGAACTCGTTACAATTTTGAAGGAACTTTTGAGTAGTGAGAGAGATATTGTTGAGTTTGGTAAAATCTTCAAAGAATAGCTTAGATGGACATTAGATGGACTATTTCCATATTTTTTAGTGGTGAAGTTGGAAAGAGATTTGTTTTAAACTTAACATACCCTTCTTTCTGCCCACATCTTGGAGCTTGTGGTGTGGATGAATGTAGCAGATGTAAGGATTATGACTACACATCGAACATAGCAATGGTTCATGAATTCAACGAACCGCAGAGCTATGGAATTTACATTGAAGATGTTAATACCATTTTACCGGAACTGGTTACAGCAGATGTACTCATAGCAATAAATCTTCATCCCGATGTTTTGGTAGAGTTGCCAAGGATTTTAGCTGACAACAACTACAAGGCTTTAATTGTTCCCGTTGAAGATGGAAGATGGTGTTCTGTGGGTTTAAAAAAGCAGATTGAGAATGAGTGCAATAAAGTGGGAATTGAGTTTGCATCTCCAAAACCGTTTTGCACGTTGAAAAGCAACTCTAAAACAATCTCAAAATTCTGCTCTTATTTTAAGCTTGGAATGCCCAAATTTGAGATTGAAATGGATGGAAATGTAATAAAGAAGGTTAAAGTTAAGGCTGACGTTTGTGGTTGTGCTTATTACGTTGCAAGAAGGATGGAGGGATACGTTGTAGAAAGCAGGGAGGAGTTTTGGAAAGACATCCATCAGCATCAATGTGCCTATCCTTGTATGGCAAGTATGGATAGAGATGCTGAATTAGTTGGAGCTCCATTTCACCTTGCTGGTTATGTCATGGTTTATTCGTTTAGCAAAGCGGCAGGCATAGATGCATTAGATTTTGTGCCTGAATATTTTAAAAAATTTATACTATGATTGTAGGCAAGGAAATTTAGATGCATTTTTAAAAAACTCATTCAGTACCATTTAGAATTGACCAACAGAATAGCTACCAACACAACTTTAAACACAATCCATTGTTTGAAGAGTAGTGGTCAAAAGGAGTTCAAAGGAAAAGTATATTAATACCTTTTTACATTTATTTTATAAAATGTCGGAAAGAGATATCTTGCTGGACAGATTGGAGAGAAAGCTAGCTGAGAAGGAGAAAGAAGTTGAGGAGTTGAGGAGGATGCTTTCTTTTAATGAACAAAAGTTTTTGCAGTTCAAACAGGAAATCATTGAAGAGCTTAAAAAAGAAATTCTGGAATCAAAGAAAATCAAGGATTTGGAGTCTAAAATTGTTGAGCTTTCAAAGACTGTCGGTAGTTTAACAAACGAATTGCTGTACATCAAGTCGGAATTGAAGAAAGAAGAGATTAAAGTTGAAAGAAAAGATAGAAAAGAAAAAGAAATCGTAAAGGATGAGATAATTGTTGACAGTGGTGTTGAAGAGGAGGAAAGCAATGAGGATGATAAAATCATAGTGTGCGATTGATTACCAAGCTTACCATTTACCAATATGCTAACGAACTAATGAAATTTAGAAAAGTCGTATGCACATAAGGAAGATAACGTTAAAAAATTTCAAATCTTTCGGTAAAAAGGTTGAAATTCCTCTTTTCAGAGGATTTACGGTTATCAGCGGTCCAAACGGCAGTGGAAAATCCAATATCATAGACTCCATTTTGTTTTGCTTGGGCTTATCGCACACGAGACTCTTGAGAGCTGAGAAGCTAACAGATTTGATACACAACGGTAAAAATTGTGATGAGGCGGAAGTTTCCATAGTTTTTAAGAATGAGAAGGAAGAAGTAAAAATTACAAGGAGAGTAAGACGGACTGAGAAAGGTTACTACAGCTACTACTACTTAAACGGAAAATCCGTAAATCTTTCAGAAATTCACAAGTTTTTGTCCAAGTATGGGGTTTATAGCGACGCTTACAACATTGTGATGCAGGGTGATGTAACAAGGATAACTGAAATGACACCCCTTCAAAGGAGAAAAATTATTGATGACATTGCTGGCATCTCAGAATTTGATGAAAAGAAAGAGAAGGCGTTAGCTGAGTTAGAAGTTGTTAGAGAGAACATAGAGAAACTTGAGGCGGTGCTTACTGAAGTTAATCTTAGACTAAACCAACTTGAAAAGGATAGAAACGAGGCTTTGAGGTATAAAAAGCTGGTGGATGAGAAGGAGTTGAACAAGAGGTACTTATTGGCTCATAAATTCAAAAACATCGAATCAAAAATTAACAGATTGAAAAATGAGATACAAAAGCTGGAGTTGAACAAGGATAGGCTTTCAAAAAGAATTGTGGAAATTAACGAGCAAATCCAAACTTACAATTCCAAGGCGATGGAAATCTCATCCCTAATCTCACAGATGGGTGACGAGAAGTACAAACAAATCCAGGACAGAATTTTAGAGATTACATCTGAAATAGAGAGCATAAAGAAGTCAAAAGACGTTTACAGCAACGAAATAAGCAGAATTGGTGATGAGATTACGAAAAACCTTGTTTATGTGTCTAAATTGAAAGGTGAGCTTGAGGAGTTGGATAGAGAACTTGAGGAGTCAGAGGTGCAGAAGTTCAGTGTTCAGGAGAGGGTGGATGAGTTGGAGGCTAAGGTTGAATTGATTAAAATAAAGCTGCAAGAGACAGATGCAAAGTTCAGGGAGTTGAGGGATGAGTTAATGGCAAAAAGGGATGAGCTCGACAAGTTAAAAGAGAAGAAAGCTGAAGTTGTTAGGCAAAGAGATAGAATTGTTGAAACTTTGAGGAGGATTGACATAGAAATAGAGGAGATTAAAGCTTCTAAGGTTAAAGTTGTTGATGGTGTCAAGGAGATTGAGGCTAAGGTCAAGGAGATTGAAGAAAAACTGAACAAAGTCGATTTAGAGATGGGTGAGTTGTTAAAGGAAAGGAATGGGGTTGATAACAACATTTTCTCAATCAGAAACAAGCTTTCCTCAATTGAGGAAGAAATAAAGTCGAGAGAAGTTGAGTTGGCAAAGATAAAAGCAAGCTTATCCACAATCCAAACCTTTTCAAAGCCCGTTGAGCTTGTGTTGGAAGCTAAGAATAGAAAAGCATTGCCGGGAATCTATGGAACAGTTTCACAACTTGGAGAAGTTGAGGAAAAGTACGCGTTGGCTTTAGAGGTTGCTGCAGGGAATGCATTGCAGTTTATAGTTGTTGATGGAGTTGATGATGCTGTCAGGGCTATTAATTATTTAAAGCAAATCAGGGGTGGCAGAGCCACGTTTATACCCCTGAGAAAGATTAAGGACGTTGACGTTGAATTGGACAAATCCATTTTGTCGAAAGAAGGTGTTATAGACTACGCTATCAACTTAATAAAGTTCGACAAGAAGTTTAAGAACGTATTCAAGTTCATCTTTAGAGATACAATTGTTGTTGACAACATAGAGAATGCGAAGAAGTTGATGGACAACAGAAGGATTGTAACGCTTGAAGGAGATTTAATTGAAAAAACGGGATTAATGAGCGGTGGTAGCACAACAAAGCGTGGGATGTTGATCTCCAAAGAATTGATGGAGAAAGAAAAGAAAATTAGCGATGAAATCGTGTCACTGAATGAAGAGAAAGAAATACTGTACAGAGAGTCGAGATACAACGAAGATGTAAGGAGGAAATTGCAGATCGAGATAGATCGGTTGAACGAAGAATACAACAGGCTTAGAAACGAACTATCCATTTTAATTTCAAAGAAAGAGGATTTGGAAGCGAGTATCACAACCTTCGATGAGAGTGTGAAATGGAAGTTAGACGAATCCAAGCAACTGTATCAGGGAATCTCAAAGCTCGATTCAGAAATTAAGGAACTTGACGCAAAAATTAATGCGGTAAATTCGAGGATAGAAGAGATAGAAAAGAAGTTGAAGGGGTCTGAGGTTCCAAAACTGACTTCGGAGCTTGAAAAGGTTAGAGAGGAGTTGTCGAGGAATAAAGAGGTGTTATTCTCGATAGAGAAGAGGATTGAGGGGGTTGAATTCAAGAAAAATCAAATTAAAAACCTAATTTACGAAAAAGAATCTTACATCTCAAAACTTGAGAAGGAAAAGGATGAGTTAGAAAGCAAGATCAGAGAAGGGATAGGAAGAGTTGAAGAGTTAACCAATGAGCTTGAAATGCTTAAGGAAGAAGAAGAGAGACTTGGTAAGTCGATAAAGGAGTTGAGAAGAGAGAGAGATGAGGTTTTGGAGAGAATTAAGGGGTTAGAGAAGGAGAAATCGGGTATAGAATTTGAGATTAAGAGCATAGACGAAAAGATTAGGGCAAGAACCGAATCGTTGGAGATTTTGAGACAAGAGAAAGAGGAGTTAGGAGAGGCTGAAATTGAGGCTTTCGATAAGCTTCCGAGCATTGAAGAGGTAACAAGAAGGCTTGAGGAGATTGAAAGAGAAATCTTAAGCTTTGGTGATGTCAACTTAAAGGCAATTCAGGAATTTGAAGAAGTTAAAAAGAGAAGAGACGATTTATTTGAGAAAAAACTTACTTTAGAGAGGGAAAGAAGTGAAATCATTGAGAGGATTCAGAAATACGAAAAGATGAAGAGGGATGCGTTTTATGAAGCGTTCAATGCAATTAACAAGAACTTTGCAGAAATTATAGCCGAGCTTACGAATGGTGAGGGCGAACTGTATTTGGATAGCGACGATCCATTCAACAGCGGATTGCACATTAAAGTCAAGCCCTACAACAAACCGATACAAAGGTTGGAGTCGATGAGTGGTGGTGAGAAGAGTTTAGTTGCCTTAGCGTTGATATTTGCAATTCAGAAGTATAAGCCTGCTTCATTCTACGCATTTGATGAGATTGACATGTTTTTGGATGGTGTTAATGTTAGTAGGGTTGCAAAGCTGATTAAAAACAGGTGTGAGGATGCACAGTTTATTGTTGTTTCTTTGAGAAAACCCATGCTCGAGATGGCTGATTCAATAGTTGGTGTAACCTTAGGGAGGGATAACTCATCAATAGTGACTGGAATAAAGCTGAAAGCTTAGAAGATCCGATATTGCTCATCGTGGAGATGGTAAAAAAGGGCGAGATTAGCCCTTGGAACGTTGACGTTGTCGAGTTAGCTGATAAGTTCTTAAAGAAACTTGAAGAAGCACAACAGCTCGATTTGAGAGTCTCTGGAAGAGTTTTGCTCTATGCAGCTATTTTAGTCAGAATGAAGGCTGAAATCATAACCGCTGAAAGTTTGGGATATGGAGAGGAAGAAGAGGAATTGATACCAGACGAAGTTGATTTCAGCGTTCTTGAGATAGATGAATTTGAGGAAGATAAAGAGGAAATTATCGAAGCTTTGATTACGCCAAGAAAGAAGGTTAAGAGGTTTACGCCATTGAAAGATTTGATTAAGGAGCTTAAGAGGGCTGAAGAGGTTGAAAAGAGGAGAGTGAGGCGAAAAAGAAGGGAGGCAAGGCAAGAAAAGGATTTCGATAAAACACTCAAAATACCACATGAAGAGAGCATGGAGGAAACGATTGCGATGGTTGAGAACGTGTTAAAAAAGCTGTTTAAGAGAAAGGATGTTTTGTACTTTTCGGAAATCGTTAAGGGTATGAAAATTAATGAAATTGTGTCTTATTATCTCTCAATCCTTCATTTAGCTTACAGAAGGAAAGTTGAGGTTTATCAGGAGGAGTTGTATAAAGACATAGAGATACGGGGATATAGATGATGAAGGTAAAAAGGATTGTCGAAGCTGTGTTATTTTCATCAACTGACGCCTTAACACCAAATGCAATTGCAAAGATATCCTCCATTCACGTTGATGATGTAAAGACAGCGTTGAACGAATTGATTGAAGAGTATGAGACAAGGGATTCAGCTTTAGAGATCGTAAAGATTGGGAACAAATACCTCATGAGAGTAAAGCCCGAGTACTATCCGTATGTTGAAAAATTTGTGGAAAAAGACTTAGACAAAGGTTCTTTAAGGACTTTGGCAGTCATAGCCTTCAAACAACCAATAATGCTTTCCAAATTGGCTAAAATTAGGGGTAACAAGTGCTACGAGCACGTTAAAAAGTTAAAGGAGATGGGTTTGATTAGGGCTGAGAAAAAGGGAAAGAGCAGTATTTTAACGACTACAAAGGAGTTTGCCATCTATTTCGGCTTAAAGTCTGATAAACCCGAAGACATAAAGGAGTTTTTGAAAAATTATGCTAAGAAAGATGCAAAGCTTGAGGAATATTTTGAGGATTGAGGATTCGAGAGCAAATATAAGAGCTTTTAAGCAGTTGTCAAATTCAAGATATGGTAAACTTTAATTTATATTCGTCGTTGTATTTTTATGAGTTCAAATCAAACCTATAAAGACTGCCACATCCACATAATCCCACTAAACAAGATAAAATATGAATTTAGGAAAGTATTGCTAACAAAACAATCAAAGAACTATGAAGAAATTTGTTCTTCGCCATCAAAATTGATTGAGGCGATGGACAATGCAAACCTTGAAAAGGTTGCAATTATGAGTTATCCATCTCCCGAAACACACGGTATGGGAATGGATTTGGTTTACTTTGTCATCGATTACTGTTCAGAATATAGAGACAGACTGCATCCAGTTGGAAGTATTCATCCTTCAATGGATATTAAAGAAATCGTTGAACATCTGGAAAGACAATATTCAGAACTTGTAGCATTAAAATTGCATCCAGTCCACCAGCACTTCAAGCCAAACGATTACAGAAGTGAGGAGAGAAACATGAAAAGTTTGGAAGTTGTTTATGAATTTGCTTCAGACAACAATTTACCAATTTTGTTCCACACGGGCACAAGCATTCTGCCAAATGCCAGAGTTAAGTTTGGAGACCCATTGTATTTAGATGACGTTGCAAACGACTTTCCAAAGTTAAAGATAATACTGGCTCATGGAGGAAGACCTTTCTGGATGGACAAGGCATTCTTTATCATGCGAAGGTTCAAGAATGTCTGGCTGGACATAAGCGGGATACCACCAAAAAGATTACTTGATTACTTTCCAAGGTTTGAGGTTATAGCTGAAAGGTGTATTTATGGAAGCGATTTACCAAGTCCGGGTGTTAAGGGGTTAAAGGAGAATTTAGAGGAGTTTTTATCTCTACAAATTCCAGAGGAGTTGAAGGAAAGGATAGCGATCAAAAACTTTGACAAGGTTTACAGAGTATAGATAGACTTTTAAAACTAAAACAAAAAATTTCGTTGATGTGGAGCATACTCAAAGCCTTGCGAGAAAATCCCGAGATTTTAATTGAATCGCAAAGAAGGAGGGGGGAAGACACTACAATAGTTGAAAAAGCAATAGAATTGGATAAACTATGGAGAAAGCGTTTATTTGAATTAAATCAGCTCAGACATGAGAGAAACAAGTTGGCTGCAAAAATAAAGTCTGCAAAGGACAAAACAAAACTTATAGATGAAGCAAAGAAATTATCAGATAAAATAAAGGTTGAGGAGGAGAAATTGAAAGAGCTGGAAAAACAGCTTAACGATGTTTTGCTGTCAATCCCAAACATAATTCACGAATCTGTGCCAATTGGTAAAGATGACACAGAGAACGTTCCCATAAAATATTGGGGGAAGCCAAAGGTTTACAGAGAGCACTTGGATGAATTTTTGGCCAACAACAACACAGAATATGAAATCACTGACAAAAAACCTATCCCGCATGCCGATGCAGTCGAAACTTTTGGATGGGCTGATGTGGAGAGGGCGGCAAAGGTTTCGGGAGCGAGGTTTTATTACTTGCTCGATGATTTGGTTTGGTTGGATTTCGCATTAATTTGCTACGCATTAGATTATTTAGCTAAAGAAGGCTTTAAGATTGTAAACCCTCCATACATGATGCGATACAAAGCTTATGCGGGCGTTACTGCAATTGCTGATTTTGAAGAGGTTTTGTATAAAATTGAGGATGAGGATTTGTATTTGATTGCCACCTCTGAGCATCCTTTGGCAGCGATGCACATGAACGAGGTTTTGGAAGAGGATGAGCTACCTTTAATCTATGCTGGTGTCAGCCCTTGTTTTAGGAAAGAAGCTGGAGCTCATGGCAAGGATACAAAGGGTATTTTTAGAGTCCATCAATTCAACAAGGTTGAGCAGTTCGTGTATTGTCTGCCTGAGGAAAGTTGGGAGTGGCATGAAAGATTGATAAACAATGTAGAGGTATTGTGGAAGGGTCTAGGAATTCCATACAGAATCGTAAACATTTGTACGGGTGATTTGGGTATTGTTGCTGCAAAGAAATATGATCTCGAAGCTTGGATGCCCGCCCAAGGAAAATACAGGGAGATGGTGTCTTGTAGCAACTGCACAGACTGGCAGAGTTACAGATTAAACATAAGGTTTGCTGAGGAAAGGGGGAAGCCAACCAAGGGATTTGTGCATACTTTAAACTCAACAGCTATTGCAACAACTAGAACAATCACAGCCATCATCGAGAACTTCCAGCTTGAAGATGGTAGGGTGGAGATACCCAAGGTTTTGAAAAAGTATTTGGAGGTAATTGAATCTGCCCCGAAGGACTATTTAATTCCAAAATCGAAATAAATCATTAACCCTCCAATTTTCTAATTTTTGCCACAAAAAATCCAGAAGTTTCGTGTTTGTGTGGATAAAATCGTCTAGCTTTTCTTAATTGTTTGTTAAATTTAATCTTCGTGTTCGGGATTGATACAAAAGCTTCATCGCCCCAATCCACTTCTTCAACTGTTGCTTTTCCATTGTATTCGTTTAGTAAAGCATCAATTACCATCTCGTTTTCTTCGGGCGTTAAAGAGCATGTTGAGTAAACAAGCATTCCATCCTTCTTCAAACTCTCAAATGCCGATTTTATTAAATCGAACTGCAAAGAATGGCAGAATTCTATGTCCTCTTTGCCCCTACTCACCTTTCTCGTTTTGTCCTTGTGAATGATTCCTTCTCCAGTGCAAGGTGCATCCAACAATATCTTATCAACTTTTATGTTCAATTGATTGAACTTTACGGCGTTCATGTTTAAAATGGCGATGTTTAAGCATCCCATTCTGTGAACGTTGTCTATTAGTGGTTGTATTCTTTCCTTATTGGCTTCGATTGCTATTATTACACCCCTATTCCCCATAAGTTGAGAAATGAAGGTTGTTTTACCACCCGGAGAAGCTGCAAAATCAACAACGACATCTCCTTTCTTGGGATTTAGGGCTAATGGAGGAATACATGAGCTTTTGTCCATGACGTAGTAGTATCCCATTAGGTATTCGGGTGTAGCCCCTATCGAATACGGCTCCTCTTTAACCATGTAACAAAATGGTATATCGGTCTTGGATAAAACAAATCCCCTCTTGTTTAATTTCTTCAAAAGCCTATCTTCATCAATCTTTATCGTGTTAATCCGTATGTATTTTGGCAGACCATTCTCAATTGCTTTGATTAGGTTTACTGCTTCATCACCAAAAAAATTGAGCCATCTCCTCACAATAAATTCATCGTAACCGTACTTTTCTGCCAGTCTCCTTGATTTTTTGGTTGAGGGGAAATCGACAATCTTCATATCTGTAACTTTTTGGAAATTATAACTTCATAATCTGGAAATTTCCGAGTTAAAATTGATGCTAATTCTCTTTTATTTTTTAGTAACGCGTTAAATTGGTGAACATTAAGTCCAAGTTGTCTGCAGCACTTGTCTCTTACAGTATTTACAGTCACATTCCTACGTTTTGCTACAATTTTCGCTGCATCTTTGAATTCTATCCCACGATCTACTAGTTCTACAACCTCTAAAATTTGTTCAAGAGCTACAGGGAGTTTAATTGAGTGAGTTGAAATTTGAATTTCATGTTTTTCTCTTCTGCTTTCAATTATTTGCTTTTCAGTATTTCTTTCTGGTATATCATCATGCTCAATTAATGAATCAAAAATATGTATTGATACAGAGCGTCCCACATTTTCTCTACAGTCCCACATTTTCTCTACAATATGTTTTGAATTCCAAAACAATTGTTTCAAATGGCAAATCCTGAACTTCTCTAAGTTCGCTTGTTATTTTGTCTATTACAATTACTATTGATTCAGGACTTTTATCAAGTGTGTCTTTAAGGGTTTTGTAAAGCTCATCATCAACACCCATTTTTGTAATTTTGTATTTCAGTTCAATATCTTTTTGAATTAAATTATAAAATGTGTCAATTAATTTTAATCTCTCGGAAGTATTTTTAATTGCAATATTAAACTTTGTTATTTGAGGAACGATATGACTAAATATTTGATGAGTTGACAACTCTATCTCGACAATATACCATTTTCTATCCTCTAATAGCAAAACAAACCCATCAGGAATAGTACCAATACCAGAATGTTCGGTTTTTATTTTAGTTCCTTCAAAAAATAATGAGTTTTCGCCAAATATGTATTTTACATGTTCTTTAAACAAATCTTCTAATTCCTTTTCATTTTCATTCTTATAATTGTATGGGTAATACCTCACTCCATCTTTTACAACTATTTTTTTCATAAGTTAATCCACCTCAAATTTTTATTTTGCTATATTTAAAACCATACTTAAAACTATATTTTCTTTACCATATATTCGAAGTTCTTTCTGTAACCAAATCGCCTGTAGTAATCCCTCACACCAACTCCACTTATTACGGAAATCTTATCGTATTTCTCCTTTGCAATTTCTTCCGCCTCCCTTAACAACCTCTCCCCAAACCCTTTATGTTGGAATGCATCACTTCTCTTGCCTACAGCTATAGCCTTACCGTAAACGTGCAACTCCCTAATCAAAGCTGAGTCTTCCAAAGCCTTTATGAACGGCTTGTGTGGAGATCTCAGCCTTAAAAATCCAACTAGTGCATCGTAATCTGGAATTTCGTAAGAAATGAAATATTCCCTGCCTTTTGACGCCTTGTATTTTCTAACAACAAACTCAGCCTTGTTTATTTCATCTGCTGGAACTTTTAAGTGTCCAACTTCCCTACACCTAATACATCTACAACCATAACCCAATTCTTTAAGCCTTTGTTTAACCAACTGCCTGATGTTGCCTTTATCCAATCCAATTGCGTGGTTTATTGGTATATCCCTTTGAATTCTTTGCACCCTGACCCATTCAGAGAAGTGTTTTTTCGCCTTAGCAATAAGTTCCACAACCTCATCAGTCGTGTAAGGCTTGTATTCTCTCCTTTCCCACATCTCGTAAAGTTTAGTCCCCTCAACAACAAGTGTTGGATATATTTTGAGATAGTCGGGCTTAAAGTTCTCATTTTCAAAGATTTCCTTGAACATTCTTAAATCCCTTTTAAAATCTGATTTGGGTAAGCCGGGCATTACATGGTATCCAACTTTAAATGCTGAATCCTTGAGCAGTCGTGTTGCTTTAATCGTTTCTTCAACGTCATGTCCTCTCTGTATAAACTCTAAAACGTCGTTGTAAATGCTCTGTACACCCAATTCAACCTTAGTGCCTCCAAACTTCAGCATCTCAACTATGTGTTCTTGCTTAGCGTAATCGGGGCGAGTTTCAAAGGTTATACCTATACATCTCGCTTTAGCTTTCTCATTCTTTTTCTTTGCCTTTTCTAAGTCGTTTTCCAATTTTACATTCCTATCAAAAGAATTTAAGGCGTTAAAGATGGAGAGCATAAAATTTTCTTTATACTCCTTCTCCCTTGCTGGAAAAGTCCCACCCATCACTATTATCTCTACTTTGTCAATCTCATGCCCTATCTCCTTAAGCTCCCTAAGCCTTGCAGTAACCTGTTTGAATGCGTTGTAGTTGTGTTGTCTGCCCCTCATAGCAGCAGGCTCCAACCCAATGTAGCTTTGCGGCGTATTTCTTTCAACACCTCCCGGGCAGGGTAAACATTTTCCATGGGGGCAGGGGGCTGGAGAGGTCATTACAGAAACAACAGCAACTCCAGAAATCGTTCTTACTGGTTTTAATCTCAAAATCTCCCTTAATCTTCCATATTTTTCATCATCTTTGCCATACAGTTTAAAGTAGCTTAAAATATCAGCATTAGACGGAATTTTTTGAAGTTTATACTTCCTACAAACTTCCTTCTTTAATTTTGCTACCTTTTCTTTCTTCAAATTTAAATTTAAGATGGCGTACGCTAATTCTAAACACACTTTTTTTAATTTTTGATTTGAATCCATGTCATTCTCTTCGATTAGCGTGATGGGCATTAATTTTATTTTTAGTCACAAAGTGTGTATAACTTTAGCCCTTAATTTTTAATCGGAATCAAACAAATAATCTCAAGCCTCTCTGAATCTTCATTGATGACTTGATGCATTTCGTTAGGCTTCACAAATATGGCGTTTCCCGGCTTGATTTTTACTTTGGTTTTTCCATCTGAAACGTAGCCTTCACCTTTAACAACAAACATCTCATGCTCCCAATCGTGGGTATGCAAAGGTGTATTGCCACCCCTTTCAATCACAAAATAGCGCATTGCAAAATTTTTTGCACCAATTTTCTCATCAATCAACCACCTAACCGTTGTTTTTTCTGCCTCTTCAACTCTCTCTTCCGGAATGTCGCTTAAATCAACAACTTGCATGGTATTAATTGATTTATGTAATTTAAAATTGTTGCAATATCCAAATTTTGGAAAGGGTGAAAAAGCAAAATGTTATCTCAAGAAGTGGAGGAATGCGTAAAAACAGATAACACCAATCATGGATGCAACGAATATCAAAGCCTGATTGAATTCCCAGAAACCAAACATTGTGTAGTAAACAGTTAAAAAAGATAGAACGCCAAAAACGAAGAATAGCGACGATAATGCAACTTTTTTAATTAATTGTAATGCCATGCAGTTTGTTAATATTCCGTTTTATCAAGCTTGCGTTGTATTTTTGTTAGATTAAATAATTGTTCAGTATTAGTGGTAATACCAGGCAACCCATACAGCTTATTCTCCTTATCTTTAGAAAAATTGTCGATAGTCCAATTGGGATTGCTGCAATAAACACTGCCAAGCCAAACGTCCCTGTCAAAACGTAGACAACCAGAAATAGAAATGTTAAAACTGCAAAGGACAGATAATCAAACCTAATCCTCTCAATGAACTTCAAAAATAACAGAGTCAAGATAAAAACGAGTAAAGTTGATAATAAAGACACGAATATTCCTGAAAAGAGGACTAACGATAGATCCTTGTCAATTCCCAGCTTAAGAAATACTGATGCAGCCCCACTTCTCACCCTTCCGACCGCAAAAAGGATTGCAAAACACAAAAAGGCATTTGACGTGTTTGCTGAGCTTAGTGCTGCAATAAATTTCTCCCTGTCTTTTAAACCTGCAGATGCCATAACAGTTGCGATACCTGAACTTACACCAGGAAAAAGACTTACCAAAGCTCCTGACAAACTTCCAGATAAAACACTGGGAAATGATGGCATTTTGATATTTATTATCTGTTTGGGTATCTTGTTCGTTTTGAAACTCACAATAAGTGTGGGTGCGGCGAACAACCCAGTTAGTAGTGGAATAAAAATTGAAGATGCGATGTTTACTTCAGCGAGATTTTGATACTCAAATGCCACAAATCCCAAAAATCCTGAAGTTAGGAAAACAAGTAATGCATACATTCTTTTTCTCCATGCTGCAAAACTACCTTCAAAAATCTCAGCTTTTTCGCTCATTACAACGAATATTGATACTAAAATCAGGAAGTGTGGGGCAAATGCATAAATTTGGTTGTATAATTTGCTCAAGAATGACACAAACAGCAAGAAAATTGGTGTTGATAACAAAAATGCCATCAAACTTGAGATTGCAGAAATAGAAATAGCCTCAAACCCCTTTCCATCCAAAACCATGTCATGAGCTGGTAAAACGGCAATTGCTGTGTCTTCTTCCGGTACACCAATTAGAACAGATGGAATTATATCGATGAATGAGTGGACAATTGCGTTTGTGAAGACTATTACACCCAATTCTTGTGGTGTGAAGTAATGGGATAGCAAAGGCAGATAAGCCAATATCATTGCTGCAAACGTGTTGTTGTGGATGCCAGGTGTTAAACCACTGATTATGCCTAACACAATCCCTAGCATCAAAGCCTCCAACACATAAAAGAAAATTTTTAAAAATTTTATGAATTTTTTGTTTTACTTTCGTTTGTTGCAACAACACCAAGATTTTTATTCTTGACGGAAACTTGGGTTGTGAAAGTTGCGATAATCGGTGCGGGTTTAACTGGGCTGAGTGCTGCCTTAAACTTGAAAGAGTTTGCTAAGGTTAAGGTGTTTGAGGGGGAAAATGTTGGAGGTTTAGCAGCATCGTACTGCAAAAACTATTGCATTGAAAAATTCTATCACCATTGTTTTAGGCAAGATGCTGAGTTGCTGAAGCTTATAAAGGAGCTCAAACTCTCAAACAAGCTAGTGTGGAGAATAGCAAGAGTTGGATACGCAGTTGATAGCAAAATTTACCCTTTAAACACACCCTTTGAAATTCTAAGATTTCCATATCTCAGTTTATATGATAAACTCAAACTTGCAATGTTTACGATTAAAAGTCGAAAGAGAGATTATGTTTTAGAAGATAACAAAGGTGTTGTTGATGGAATAAAGGAAGAGTTGGGCGAAAAATTGCTGAACAATTTCTTTATGCCCTTATTGAAGAGCAAATTTGGTGAGAATTACAAAGAAGTTAGCTATGCTTGGCTGCTCGCAAGAGTCTCAATCAGGAGTAACAGAAAACACGGTGGAGAGGAGTTGGGTTATTTGAGGCATGGATTCCACCAGCTAATCGAAAAAATGGGGGAAGATGTTGATGTGAATAGAGGAGAGATCAAACTAGAAAAGTTAGAAAAGTTTGGAAGGTTTTTGCTAAAGGGGGAGGAGTTCGATGCCGTGATATACACAGCCCCAATTCCAGAGCTGGATGAAAAACTTAGAAGTGCTTTGAATTTGCCAAATATAAAATATCAAAGCTCTGTGTGTGCTTTGATAGGGTTAAAGGACAAGATAACAGACATCTACTGGACAAATGTAAAAGACGAGTTGGTTTTTGGGGCTTTAATTGAACACACAAACTTCATGCCGTTGGAAGATTACGGTGAGCACTTGGCTTATTTGGCAAGCTATTCAACACCTGAGGGGTGGTTGTTTAACAAGAGTGAGGATGAATTGAAAAAGTTGTACATGAAGGATGCAAAGAGATTTGGCGTTGATGAGAAAAACATCAAGTGGATTAAGATTTTCAAAGCAAAATACAGCGGCCCAATCTTTGAGAAAGGATATACCAAGAAGATTACAGATTACAGAACACCGGTTAAAGGATTTTATATTGCTGGAATGACGTCGAAGCCAAACTATCCTGAGAGGAGCATGAATGGGAGCATAAAGGCGGGAAGAGAGGTTGCTGAAGTTTTAAAATCAGATTTTGGGCTGATATAGTTTTATTTGGAAAAGATTACCTAAAACAAAAGAAAATTAGTTTTATAAGTCCTTCTAAACAACACAAAACGATGTTAAAAAGAGAAAAGAGACTGGAGCGAAAAATTGCAAAAGAAAGAATAAGGATATTGATTGAAAAAGCTGAGAAGATGAAACTTGAAGATTATGAGTTGGCTAAAAGGTACGTTGAATTGGCAAAGAAAATCTCCATGAAATATCGAGTCAGAATTCCAAAAGAGCTTAGGGTAAAGTTCTGCAAAAAGTGTCTGTATCCTTATAAATTTGGAAAATTTAGGGTTAGAGTTAGAAAGTCAAGAGTGATTATTACGTGCTTGAATTGCGGTTTTGAGAGAAGAATTCCGATTAGACCTAAATTATAAGTGGGAGTACCCCCTAAATTCAATCTTATCTATTTTGTCACCTTTTTTCATCCAAACTCCTTCACCTTCAACAACCTCACCAATTTCAAATCCGTATGATTTCTTTTTTGATGTGTAAACCAGCTCATAATCTCCACCAGCATATAAAAACAATTCTAAAGCTTTGTGTAACGAAACAAATTCAGTCAGATGATCTAGTGGCAATAAGTCGTAATCCAAGACGATTGAAACATTGCTCTTCTCCGCTATTAGGTTTAATGAAATAGCTAAGCTATCGCTTATATCAGTCATAGAATTGGCGTGCTTTGCTAATTCTAAACCCTCATTAATACGTGGCTCAGGTGTAAATAGGGATTGAGGATACGCTATCTCCTCTCTCTTCTTTCCAGAAAACAATTGTTCTAAGCTTAATTGAGCTTTGCCAAGCAATCCGGTCAGATAAACTCCATCCCCAACCTTGGCGTTAGCTTGGGTAACTATTCTCTGTGCAACACCCAGCGCAAACCCTGAAATATACAGTTCATCACCAAAGTCGATATCTCCACCAACAACAGCCACATCGTACTTTTTAGCTAATTTTTGCATACCGTCGAGTATTCTTTCGAAAAACTCGTCGTCAATCCCATCTCTTATTGTGATAGTATATAAAAAATGCATGGGTTTTGCCCCGCAAGCAGCCAAATCACTGAGATTTACAGCCAAAGCCATGTGCCCCATCTCTTCGGGAAACATGCCCTCAGGAAAATCGGCCTTCTCATGCAAATTGTCGGTAGTTAAAACAACGTTTTTACCCCCAATTTTAACAATCGCCGCATCATGCTCTCCTGCTGCGATTAAGATGTCATCTCTTTCAACTGCAAAGATTTTAGATGCTTTCTCAATAAGCTTGAACTCTCGCATTCTCATACAAACACACCACCCTGTTCGTTACATAAAGGCTTGTGAGAGGTTGTTTGTCCAGAGAAACAAAGTCTGCATTTACATCTTTCATTAACTGCACGGTTTTGTTTGAGAACTCTCCATGGGCAAAGGCACCTATGCAAACCACCAAATCGTTTTTTATCAAATTCTTGAAGTGCTTTTCATCTTTATCTCCATCTTCTGTCAGTAATGCAACTTTTTTGTCCCTAGCCAGCGAAATTATCAGTTCTTCGATTGTAATGTTTTTCATCTCCAACAACACTTGGTCTTTTACCCTTATTATCCCCTTGTCAAACAAATCTTCCATCAAACCTACAAACCTGTTGTAGTTCCTTGGCAATCGCGTTCTTCTATTTATCCACAAGATTTCATCATTAATCGTGTGTACATAAATTTCAATCTCACGAATTCTCGAATCCAATGTTGAAAGTAGGCAATAGTGGATTATATCTGGTCTTCCCCTCTTACTTCGATTGCGGAGATTTTCCATTGCTATATGATGCTTTGAATCGTCAAGCAGAATCTTATTCGGTTGTTTCCTTCTCCTCTTTGCATCTTTAAGAATGATGGGATGTTTCGATATTTCATCCGGTACTAATTCAAGTGCAGATTCAAGGAATATCAGAGTTAACATTTAATTTTTGTGGATTTTAGGTTTTAAATCGTTTTTTGCTCGATGTTTTATTTTACTATAACAATTTACTACAACAAATTCAATGTGATGATCCGAATTAATTTTAATCAACCACTCCCACGCCAAGCACTCTCTCAGCAGGCAACTTTGCAAATGCCTGATAAGGCTAAGTCCATCAAAATTCAAGCTCATGTGGGGCTTAACAAAAATTATACCAATCAACAAACTCATCAATGGATGCAAACATGTGGTTTCTGCCCCATCAAGCCATTCGTTTGAAGATGACTTATCCTTGCCAAGATGTTTCACTCCCTTCTTTACAAGAAATTCCTTAAATGAGTGCTTAGCCATTTCTCTATTTCTTTTACTGGAGTTTCTTTGTCGAGTCGTCTGATTATCCTTGACTTCTTGTTCGTTAGTTTTCTCACGGGATGTGGGTTGTGAAATAATTTTGGGATAAGACCAATCAAAAAGATGACAAAAATTAAAATATCTCAAAATTGAATTAGTAATATGGGTGCAGATATTGGAGAACTGTTTGAGAAGGAAGAAACAACCTTAGAGTCATTTTCAGGTAAAAAAGTTGCAATAGATGCTTTTAATACCCTTTATCAATTCATTTCAATAATTAGACAGCCGGATGGAACGCCTTTAAAGGATTCTGAGGGCAGGATTACCTCTCATTTGTCGGGCATACTCTATAGGGTTTCAAACATGGTTGAGTATGGAATAAAACCGATTTTTGTTTTTGATGGCGAACCACCAGAATTTAAGTTAGCAGAAATTGAAGAAAGGAAGGAGAGAAGGAAGGAGATGGAGGAAAAGTGGAAAATAGCCCTTGAGGCTGGAGATGCGTATGCTAAAAAGTACGCACAGGCTGCTGGAAGAGTGGATGAGTACATAGTTGAGTCTTCAAAAAAACTGCTGAATTTCATGGGCATTCCATACGTTCAAGCTCCATCAGAAGGTGAGGCTCAAGCAGCTTTCATGGCTATGAAGGGTGATGTTGAATATACTGGAAGTCAAGATTACGATTCTTTGCTCTTTGGAAGTCCCACACTTGCAAGAAATTTGGCTATTACTGGAAAGAGAAAATTGCCGGGAAAGAACGTTTACATAGATGTAAATCCTGAAATCATAGATTTAAGCAAAAATTTGGAAAAGTTAGGATTGACGAGGGAACAACTAATCGATATTGCATTACTCATAGGAACTGATTACAATAAGGGCATAAAAGGTGTTGGTGCAAAAAAAGCGTACAAGTACATTAAAACCTACGGAGATGTTTTTAAGGCGTTAAAAGCGTTGAAAGTAGATGAAGATACAGAATTGCTTGATAAAATAAGGAATTTTTATCTTAATCCACCTGTAATTGACGATTACGAGATAAAGTTTGGTGAGCCCGATGAAGATAAAATAATAGAATACTTGTGCGAGGAACACGATTTTAGTAAAACGAGAGTTGAGAAAGCTGTTGAAAAATTGAAATCCATCACATCCAGCCAGCTTACACTTGAAAGGTGGTTTTGATGGAAAAACACGAGGCGAAAATCAATCCTACAATTGGAATCATAACAGTATCAACGTCGCGATGGGAAGAGTTTGGAGATGTGGATGATGTTAGCAAAATTAAGGAATTAGGAGACGAGTCCGGCAAAATCATAAAAAATTTGTCCAATTTTGAAGTTATCGAATACAGACTGGTTCCTGATGATGAGCAAAGGATAGTTGCAGCTTTTAAAGAGTTGCTGGGGAAAGTTGACGTAATAATTACAACTGGTGGAACTGGAATTGCACCAAAAGACGTGACAATAGAGGCTTTAGAACCTTTAGTTGATAAAAAATTGGATGGATTTGGCGAAATCTTTAGAATGTTGAGCTACAAGGAAGTTGGAACTGCTGCAATATTATCGAGGGCTTTTGCTGGAGTTATTGATGGTAAGGCTTTATTTTGTTTGCCGGGCTCAAAGAAAGCCGTTAAATTAGCAATGGGCCTAATCAATCCATTAATTAGGCATGTAATCACTCATGCGAGGGGTTTGAAGTGATTAAGGCTTAAAAAACAATCCCTGTTTCTTTGTGAGCCTCCTACCTCCACAAAACGGGCAGAACAGATTTGGGATGTGTAGTGGACCAGAATAACTCGTTACTCTTTTAACAACAATATCAAACTCTGAACCACATCTCGCACAATATAGATTTTCGAGTTTGTTTTCCATAATAAGTAAATTAAAGATAGTTTATTTAAGTCTTGTTTAAATTTAGTTGATATTTTCTGTTTAAATGAAATTTTTGGGGTAGTTATTCTCTTTAGCATACATAGATCTTGATTATAGCAGTATAATATAACGTTATAAAAGTTTTGGTAGGTATGCGAGGCTCCAAGCATGTGAAGAGTTTAAGTGACTAAAGATGCAAACTAGCATATTCATTGTTAGGCGAAGATAGAGAGTATATTAAATCTCTCCAAAGACCCTTATCATTTTTTGTTTTAGCCCTATATTCTCTATTGATAGACGTATTAATGTTTTTTCTTCATCCGAAAAGTGTTTATAATCACTGAAGAAGAACAAAATATTAAATGAATTAACTATACTATTCATTTTTTCGATTCGATTACGTACATATTCTAAATTATCAGGTTGTGGAGTTATTTCATCAATATAATCTATCAACTCAAAGTATAATTCATTTGTAGTATGAATGAAGTTAGATAACTCTTTGTATTCTTCATCCCAAATAGCTATTACTTTTTTTACTATATTTCGTAATTTATCTGAGTCGAACATATTGTTATACGTCATTTCAAATGGATACGTTTGCAAATAATCTTTTATATCTTTATCTTAAGGGGACGATATTTAGACATACTTTTTTTAAAAAATTCAACAGGATGATCCTTATAATATAGAAGCACAACAATGTTTTCCAACGATCGTCTAATCATAGCACAAGATGCTGATTTAAAACCTAGTGTCCCCAATACAAGTACTTGATTTGTATTTGACACGATCTCTCTTAGATATTCTATTAAACCCATCGGAAGAACAGTGTTGCTATAAAAGTTATTTACCCAAATCTTAATTGATAGTGACCACTAATAACTTTTGTAAAAAAATTATCTAGAATATCTCTATTTAAATCTTTTGTATGGGATCCAAAATGATCTTCAATATATTTCCTCACTATCTCTACTTGTTCTTTTATATGCTGCTCTACAGACATTTTTATCCGTCTCCTTTATAACGATCAAAGAATTCTAGCCACATGTCTACAAAGTTTTTTTGTTTTGTACGAATCTTTTCCTCGCGTGTGATTGAATTATTTTTTAGAAATTCTTTTAGGGCTTTGAAGAAAACCTCTATGCTATTATCATCTTTCTTTGACACTTCAACAATTATTATACCAATAATTTCACTTCTGCTTTTATTTCCTCTTGGAAATTTAAAATTTAAAGATTTTTCAGCAAATTTTATGAGGTCCTCGTTCTTTGGGAACTTATGTTTGTCCACTAGTATTGTGGGAAGGATACCTATAAGTTCTGTCATTGTGTTTTGAGAAGTTTTTTTTGCATATTATTTTTAAGAAGCTCAAATAACTCATTTTTAACATCTTTAAGTACGTTCTCGTTTACTTTAATGAAGTCTGGTGTCTCTCTATAAGTTTTTGCTAATGAGTCTAATATATCTAACACTATATATATAACATTTTTTACTTCGTCCTTCATTTTAAAGCCTCCCTTTGGTTATTAGCTCTTTCGTAATCTCAATAATCTGGTCTTTTAACTCTTCATCATTTAAGTCGATTATATACTGAGAATGTTTATCTCTTTCCTCGGGAGAAAGTGCTTTTGCTATCTTTATTTTATATTTAAGCTCTGAGTCAAAAAGTTTATTTTTCCATTCGGGACGTTCTTCTAGTTTCTCCTTAATCTCACTATATATTCTCCAATCTGGGCGAACCATCGTGAGAATAATACCTAAAAAATCAATATTTTTTTCAAATTCTTTTTTAAGTCTATCTATATAGTTTTGTAATAGGGGTAATCCAAATAATGATAGGAAATCTAGTTTCATGGGAACAATGTAGTAGTCAGAGGATAGTAGAGATACTTTGGTATATGCTGATATTGTTGGTGGGGAATCTAAGATGATAACATCATATTCATTTCTATAATGTTCGTTTATATACTGGTTAAGTCTAAAAGGACTTTCGTTTAAGTTAATGGTCATTATATGTAAATGTGATGGGATTATATCGAAATTCTCTGAGATATTGAAAACAGGGTCGATGTAGGATATATCCTGCTGACCCCTAGAGACCACGGATGGTAATTGAGAGTCGTCAGATAAAATACCATAAATTGTTTTTCTCGAATTTTCCATTATCTCGATTATTTGATCGTTCTCTAAAGTATATTGAGTAGCATTCATTTGGGGTCAACATCAATCAAAAGAACTTTTTTACTAAACTCTTTTGATAAGGTGTATCCTATATTTACAGCCAATGTTGTTTTACCAACGCCACCTTTCATGTTTATGAAAGACAACACCTTCCCCATATTTCTACCCCTTATTTTCATAACTCCAAATATCCAGTATATTTTCACGAAGGCATATAAATTATCACACCATCCAAAATATTTAAATTTTTTCTATCTATCTAAATTTATACAAAAATTTAGTGACCATGAACACGTTGATAAGCTTATTGAAGAACTAAAGCTTAGGAAATATTTCTATAGAAGAGCTGAGAAGAAAATATAAGGGCATCATCAAATGTTTGAAATCAGGGGAGCATCAAGGAATCTATGCTAGATGCTCGCATAGAACGAATTATTTTCTTTTATAGGAGCAAGAGAAGCAAAAATAAAAAAGTGGCACTTCCCACATTGTAAGTAAATATACTAAAAACTCGTCAATCCGCCTTAGATAGTTAAAAGTAAAAAACAATTGGGATTTTAAACGATTTTAAAGCGAATATTTATATTTTAATCCCAAAATAATAAATTAATTTGCTAATAAGTCTTCGCTATCGCCACCAGCTTTCCTTTTCCGCCGCAAATTATGCATTCGCCATCGATCTCTGCATATATCCAGTCCAACTCTTCAAACCATCCCAAAACGCTGCCCTTAACATCTTCCTCAATCCTCTCTCCACAATCTAGATTGTTGCAGAGATGCGTTAATCCAACCCCATTTCTGACCCATTCAGCCAGATCGTTCAACTCATCGAAATACTTCACCTTCTCTTTCATCCATCCCACAGCTTTATCCCTAATTCTCTCTTTGAACTCCATTGCCCATTGTATTATTAAATCATCATTTATTTCGTCAATTGATACCTTAAACTTCTTCCTCTCATCCCTAAATGAGACAACAACGCTGTTTTCTTCAGCCTCTTTTGGACCTATCTCAATTCTTATGGGCACACCTTTAAGCTCCCATTTGTAATATTTAGCTCCTGGCCTATCTTCGCTATCATCTAAAACAACTCTGAAGTTCTTTAGCTCGTTTAACACAGCTCTTGAAATTTCCATTACCTTCTTCTCTTTGCCCTTGTACAGTATAGGTATTATTACAATCTGGATTGGCGAAACTTCGAACGGCAAAACCAAACCCAAATCATCGCCATGAATGCTGAGCAACGCCGCAACACATCTCTCTGAGATGCCGTAGCACGTTTGATGGACAAGCTGATGTTCACCGTTAACATCTTCATACTCTATTCCGAAAGTCCTTGCAAAGTTGTCGGCTAAGTGATGAACTGTCCCAATCTGCATTGTTTTTCCGTCGGGCATT
>Ga0180301_10000664_pt1 | contig 26751 bp, 31 predicted proteins | sample GuaBasSediGuay16_FD_121797 | JGI IMG/M metagenome (GOLD analysis project Ga0180301, IMG submission 121797) | Subseafloor sediment microbial communities from Guaymas Basin, Gulf of California, Mexico - Guay16, Core 4569-2, 12-15 cm | ecosystem: Environmental > Aquatic > Marine > Hydrothermal... | reverse complement strand
TCTGGACAATAAATTTTATATTTCCTGAAAACGAATACCATCTTGGGAGCAACCCGTTCTTGCTCCCCATTTTATCACCCCTCATTATATTTTGGTTTTGGAGATATTAATTAGACACGCTCAACCTTTGGAAAAGGTTTATTACAAAAAAGGGCCTAAAATTAATGGAAGCAGAACAGTAGCATCGCCTTCAACTGTTATGTATTTTGATTTTTCTTTTACCTTTCCCCAAGAAACAGCCTCCCTCATTCTTGCTCCAGACAAGCTCCCGTCCCACTCTGGTGCTGTTGTTATATATACAGCATAGTTCAATCCGCCTTTAAACTGGTTCCACCATATGGTATGGTGCTTAGAGATACCGCCGCCTATTATGAGCGCTCCAGACGTTACATCAGCAAAGAGGGTTTCTGATAAAAACTCTTCATCCTTAAACACATCTATTTTGAAATCTTTGTGCCTTTGAATGAACATTAAAATCTGAGTTCCAAATGCACCGTCAGTTATTCCAGGAATTACCACAGGAATTTTATTTTTATATGCCCAGTAAATGACAGATTTCTCATCTTCTATTCTTTTTCCTATTTCCCATACAAACTCATAAGTTGAAAGTTCCTTTTTTCCTGAATCATATATATCCTTAAGCATTGGCTGAAGTTTTTCTTCTATTATTTCACCATAGGATTCGTTAGGAACAAAAATGTTTCCTAACCTGTTTATACCTTTTTTATGCAATTCTGCATCATCTGCATTGAAATCTCCATGGTAATAATCTTTCCAAACTCTTGCAAAATCATGGTCTAAAAAACCGCATGTTGTAATAACTAAATCGAACATTTTTCTCTTAACAACCTCTTTTATCAAGCCTCTCGCTCCTGTGGAAATTATGGCCGCTGGAAATGAAATAAGCTTTATGCAGTTTTTTTCTGAGAACATATCTTCAAGTATTTTCACAGCTGTTCCTGTTTTTTTTGCAGTGAATCCGCCTGATTTTTCATACTCTTTTACAAGCTCTTTAATTGTGGTGTTTGCGTTGATGCTTATATCCTCTACTCGTGGTAATTTAATTCTGCTCATAAATCAGTTTGAACTCCTTAATTTTAAAATCTGTTACGTTTGGCTCTTTTTTTATATACTCCCATCCTTTGTATGCGTCTGCAGTTCCGCATGCGAAAACCCTTATACTCATGAATCCCTCGTCTGCGTAACTGTGACAGTAAAGGAAGCTTTCATCAACCATAACAAAGCATATTGCTCTTGGCGGGGAAGTGTCAAGAGAGTTGTATCCTGCTGTTGCTAAAATTCTCATTCCTATTAATTCTGCTGCCTTGACCAAAACATTATAAATCTTTTCATCATTCATGTATGTTTCTCTCGGAACGTTTTTGCAGTCTATTATTAGTTCAATTTCGTATTCTTTCATTTTTTCACCCACAAACCCAAAACCTTTTTAAAAATATTAGCAGCAAGCAAACTTGTCTTTGTGTTAATTTTGTCTGACGCACATTCTACTAAATCCATTCCTATTATGTTTTTTAATGGTATTTCTTTGATAAAATTAAAGAATTCTTCAGGTTTCATACCGTTTGGTTCGGGTGTCCCTACTTCAGGCGCATACGCGGGATCAAAAACATCCATATCAATGGTAATATATACGGGGCCTTTAATATTTTTCGCGGTTTTCAAGGCATATTTTTTATAAACCCTTTCCTCAGTTTCATACCATGATCTGCATCCTGTTTGAAAGATTTGAAAGCCCTGTTTCAGTGTGTGATATGCCCATGTGATATGTGAAAACCTCTCTCCCATATATTCTGGAAGCAGGTCCCTGTGTGCATCAAAATGAATTATTGTTATGTTTTTGAAAAAATCCTTTAGAGATTCCAGAATGCCCAGAGTTATAAGGTGGTCTCCGCCAAGAAAAACAGGCAAAACCTTTGGGTTGGTATTGAAAATCCATTTAACTGTGTCATTTATTCTTTCTTTTGTTAGCTTCCAGCTTCCCGGGACAACTTCAATATCGCCCGAGTCGCAAAATTTTAATTTCTCAAATATGTTTGTTTTTAGTTCAGGATCATAACCAGGAAGGTTTTTTATTGCCTCCCTTATAAAGAGAGGTCCGTATTTTACAGATTTTCCTGTTTCTGTACTGTCAAAAGGTATGCCTGCCAAGACCACATCTGCTTTTTCCAGTGGATACTCGTAAGAGAAGGTTTTTCTTAAATATAGCATATGAACACCCAAGAAACAAATCAGATTGGTATTTTCCTGAGAACAAAATCAACGTCTTTTTTCATGACGGTTTTCCTTCCGGCATATCTGGTTATTTTGACTATTTCCTCTGCTTTTTTTTCTGCTTCTTCCAGAACAGCCTGTTTCAGTGTGTTTAAACCGGGTTTTGATATTCTGGTTACTCCTGATTTTTTCGCTATTCTTAAAAATGGTTTTAAAGGAAATTCCTTGGTTTTCATAGTATCATGTTGTTTTTTTGTTTTTATAAATTTAAAACACCAAAAACTACTCCCATTCCATTGTTGCCGGCGGTTTGTTGGAAATGTCATATACAACTCTGTTGACTTCGGTTATCTCGTTTGTTATTCTTGTGGAGATTTTTTCCAAGATGTTGTAGGGTATTTTGGCAAAATTTGCTGTCATTGCGTCTTTTGATTCTATAATTCTCAAAACAACAGGGTGTTTATAGCTTCTTGCATCGCCCCGAATTCCCACTGTTTTGATTGGCAACAGGACAGCAAAAGCCATCCATACTTTGTTGTAAAGGCCGGCGTTTTTAAGCTCTTCTTCAATTATATAACTTGCTTTTCTAACAATTTCTGCTTTTTCAGGCGTCACTTCTCCTATTATTCTTATCGCTAACCCGGGACCAGGAAAAACGTGCCTCTCAATTATTTCTCTTGAAAGGCCAAGTTTTCTAGCAATCTTTCTAACCTCGTCTTTATAAAGTTCTCTCAAGGGCTCGTAAATCTGTAAATTCATTTTTTCCGGCAAACCGCCAACATTATGGTGCGACTTTATAACTGAAGAGTTTTTTGTGATGCCGCTTTCTATTCTGTCTGAATAAATTGTTCCCTGTATCAAAATTTCTGCTTTTTCCTTTTTGGCAACCTTTTCAAAGACCTCTATAAACAGTTTCCCTATTATTTTTCGTTTCTGTTCGGGGTCTTCAATTCCTTTCAGGGCTTTGAAAAACATATCCTTGGCTTTTATTATTTTTAGGTTTAAGTTGTATTTTGAAAATTCATTTCTTATGAAGTCTGTTTCTTTGTGTCTCATTAGACCGGTATCCACATAAACAGCAGTTAATTTCTTGCCTACAACCTTGCTGACAAGAACAGCCGCTGTTGAAGAGTCAACACCGCCGGACAAACCAATTATTGCCTTTTTATTTCCAATTGTTTCTTTTATTTCGTTGGAAATGTTTTCTATAATTTTAGAGGCCCTCCATCCTTTTTTGGCTTTGCAGACACCAAACACAAAATTCTTAAGAATTTTTATGCCGTTTTTTGTGTGCGTGACTTCCGGATGAAACTGAACACCAAATATCCTTTTCTCCAGGTTTTGGAAAACAGCTACTGGTGAATTTTTTGTTGAAGCGAGCAGAGAATAGTTTTTAGGGGTTTTTTTGACTATATCTTTGTGATTCATCCAGACCTTTTCTGTTTTGTTCAATCCTTTCAATAGCGGGCTCTTATTGATAATTTTCAAATCTGCAACACCATACTCACCTTTCTTCCCGGATACGACTTTTCCGTTTTCCAGATAAGCTATCAGCTGGTGCCCGTAACAGATTCCTAAAATCGGAACGCCTGTATCAAGGATATTTTTATCGCATTTCGGAGAGCTTTTTTCATACACAGACGCGGCTCCACCAGACAAAACCAGACCTTTAAGACCGGGGATTTTCGCCAGCTCTTGTTTCTTTGTGCCTGAAGGCAAGACCTCTGCAAAAACGCCAGAATCTCTGATTCTTCTTGCAATCAAATGAGAATATTGACCGCCAAAATCCAAAACAACAATCCTGTCCATAGATATATTAAATATATCTTATTATTAAATTTTGTCTTTAGAAAAAATAAACGCGTTATGTGTGGATATGTAAATTATAGTTCCCGACAGAATAAACTGCAAAGTGTCAGGAACAACCAACAAATGGCAGCTTTGTAATTAATTATGTCGTTTGCTATAAAACATTCACACATAACCTAAAGTTTTCCGAATCTGAAGACTTGTTTTTATTTTTTTCTCGGACAATAAGAACTCTGACACTGCAACCATTCCTATCCAACCAATAACTGAAAAAACCGTCATTGGAACACCCACTGCAAACATTTCCGGAAGGACCTCGGCAAACCCTGCTGTCAGAAATGGTGGATATACTGTTATTTCCCCGTGAGCAAGATGTTCTACTGCCAGCATTATCACTGCTCCCCAGAGCATTATATTGAGCCAGTCTATATGCAACCGCTTTGGAAACATTTTTCTTGCGACTGTTGTTATTATTCCTAGTGCTGCTGGAACAAGGAAACAAGCCATTATTTACCTCCTTTTTTTATTGATATTATTGCTGCAATTTCCCATATTATAAATATGGGTATAAGCATGGCAATGCCTAAAACAACACTGTTTGTAATAAGTCCTTCTGTGCTCATTTCCAAAAACTCGCCGCCACTATACCCCAAAACGTGATCAATAAATATCATTATTGATGCTCCCCAGAGCATTATACTAAGAAAATCCAGTCTGTATTTTTTCGGTGCAACCATCCATGCAGCAGTTGCACCTATTGCTGCAATAAGAGTTGTGATCAGCCACATGTTTTCTCCGGTAGCAAAATTTTATTTTTCGTGTTACTAATAATTTGGATTAACACATATATAAATGTTTAATTGAATTTTTAATTATAGTTCCTGACACAATAAATTGCAAAGCCTCAGGAACAATTAGCAAACGATATCTTTGGAATCAATTATATCGTTTGCTATAGTTCTGCTTTAAAGGAAAGTGTTAATATGGGTGTGGAAAGGGTTGGTGTTTCACTTGAACCGGATTTATTGGCTAAATTTGACAGGCTGATAAAAAACCAGAAATATACAAGCCGCTCAGAAGCCATAAGGGACCTTATAAGAAAGGCTTTAATAGAGTCAGAGATAGAAAAGCGCAGAGGCAAGTTATAGGAACGCTTACAATCGTATATGATCACACTGTAAGCGGTGTTGCAAAAAAACTGCAAAACCTTCAGCATGCGCATCTTTCTGAGATTTTATCCACGCTTCACATACATATTGATAAAAAAAGGTGCCTTGAAGTGATAATCGTTAGCGGAAGTATGCAAAATGTAAAAAAACTGGCGGACAGCATAAAAGCAATAAAAGGCGTTAAACAAGGCGAGCTTGTTGTAACAAAGGCTTTGTTTTGATTTTCGTAATTTAATGGCAAGTTTAATAAACTTATGTCTGACAGGTTGTTTTTGAGGGTTTTTATTTTATAAATAAAACTCCTTATGGAATTTTTGTTAATTTCTTTTCCCATGCCGCCCAAAATGAAAAACAATATTAAAACAGAAAATGAATCGAAAAACGAAAGACCAAAAAAGAAAACCGACAGAAGAATATACACTATACTAACAGCTCTGATGCTATAAACACAAGATAAAAAGCAATTTTAAGATCTTTCATTCTTTATCACTTCAAAAACCCATTCAAGAAGCTCGTTGCCCTGAAGTTTTACTCCATTTTCGCATTCTTTTTCATTGAAATGTTTTTTTTCATCTGGTTCTATGCGGCTTCCTGAAACCAAAAACGGAACAGGGTCTTTCAAATGCTCGTAGCCTTTAAAAGACGGGGAACTTGCTGTTCTGTGATCGCAGGTAATAATAATCACGGTTTCTTCAAGGTTTAATTTTTCCAAAAGCTTTCCAAGACACATGTCTATTTTTTCTATAAATTCTTTCTTTTTCTCGGGTTGTCTGTTGTGGGAACATATATCAGTTCCGTTTATATGCAACCACACAAAATCGTATTTTTTCAGCGCTTTTTCAACAGCTTTGAATTTTCCTTCAAGGTTTGTATCCGGCATTCCAGTTGCCCCCTTAACAGGAATAATATCAATATCCAAAAACTTTGCAACGCCTTTTGCAATATTTATGCCTGCAATGCAACACGCACTTAAACCAAACCTTTCCTTAAAACTCTTGACTGTTTTTCTCTTTCCAATGTTTCTTATCAGAATTGTGTTCGCCGGATATTTTCTCTTCTTGTTTTCAGGTTGCTTTGAAAGCGTTTGCGATACCCTGTAAACAAACTTATTCAAAACAGACGCTGTAAATTTCGCTTCCGGGGATTTTGGCTTGACTTGAAACAGCGGAACGCCTGTTTTCATCGGGTCGTTTGGCGAAACCATGTCAGAAAGCCTTTCCCCTCTCATTAAAATTACAACCCTGTGACCTGAAGATTTTCTGACAAAGAACTTAATTCCATCTATTTCCAAACCATCAAGAAGCTCGCAAAATCTTTCAAGGCCGGTTTCATCTCTTCCGGCTCTTCTGTCCAGAACATTTCCGTTTTTGTCAAGAGTCGCAAAATTCCCTCTTATACAGATATCATTTTCTCTTATCTCATCAAAAACAGCCAGAGCTTCCAAATAACCCCGCCCCGGATAAGTGTTTTCATCAAAACAGCCCAAAAGAGTCAGATAACCCACATCAGAATTAACATCTTTTTTATATCCTATATCCAGTGTTCCCAGCACACCTGTTTCTGCAAGTTTATCCATCCAAGGCTTTCTTGCGAGAAAAAGCGGTGTTTGCTTTCCTGTATCCCCGGCACCATCCAAAACAATAAGAAGATACTGCATAATGTAGTTATTCTTTTTCTGACTTAAATTAATTATTTTTCGGGTTCTGCGAATTTAATTATTGAAAACAACAAATAATAGGACAGGGGTGATATAATGACTTCTGGTCTAAAAAGTCACCCGTTTATCTTTATTGTCCAACAAAAATATACTGAAAAGATTTATTCTTAGGAAAGGGTTGCGAACCTGCTAAACAAAGATTTGCAGGTTCTGCGCTACTCGACTACGTCGCGTTCTTGCAGGGCCCCGCGCGCGTTCAGTATTTCAGCTCTGTCTCATCTGCTTCAGTCATTCCACAAAAAACCGAATTGCTTAATAGCTATATAGACACATAGAACAGCTAATCAGCAATGTTTTTACCAGAATTCCAGACCTGATCAAACAAAGGGCTTATTACGCTTGATGCAACATGCGGCGAATTGGCCCAGAAAACCATGTCCTGGGTTTCATGGACTTCCTGGTCATCCGTCAGAGCCACAAAAACATGTTCATCATCAATCTTTATTATCCTTCCAACAGGGTTTTTTATGTGCCTGAGTTCTGCTATTTGCAAAAGAGCTTTTGCAATTTCTTTATCGTTCACAGGAGCAGCAATCCTTAACTTTATCCCCTTTTTACCAAGTTTTTTGAGAACCCTGAAATGTGTTGAATACAGGTTTGTTAAACCCTGCGCCGTGGTCATTATATCAATGCTCTTTTTTGCGGATTTGAACAGGCTTTGAAGCTGTCTGTCAATAATGTGCTTGCCTTTTAATGTTCCTGTCATGTCAGAAGGTGAAACAAGGCTTAATCCCTGTTTATGTATTTTTTCCAGTTCAGCCATAACAGGAGAAGTCTTAAGCTTCTCTATCCTCTCTGCCATTTCTTCATATTTTTTCTTTATGTTGTGTTTTGTTCTTTCAAGCGCCTCTTGGGGAGGAAGGGCAACATATTTTATGGGTTTTGATGGCTGAAAAACAACAAAACCCTTTTCAGCAAGGCTTTCCAGAATATCATAAGACCTTGACCTTGGGACATTAGCAATTTCAGAAACCTCAGCAGCGGTTGCAATCCCCTTGGCTAACAAAGCTACAAAAATCTTTCTTTCGTAAAGGTTTAAACCTATACTCTTTAACGCGTCCAATACCTCGTTTGTTGCCACCATAATATTTCCTTTGTTATTAAACAATGGTATATTTTTGCTGTTTTTATTTAAAAAGTTATCGGGATAATAAAAATAGCGAATTAAAGTTTATAAAACATTGTCCAAAAGGTTTATAAATTTTATCACTTTTAAGTGATTTATTTTCCTTTTTGAGTTTCAAATATTCTGTAAATCCTTTCAATATCATCAGCTTCATCGGGTCCTTTATCTGTTCTTATTCTTATGAACCTTGGAAACCTTAAAGCAAAGCCAGAGGAGTAATTAGGGCTTTTTTGTATCTCTTCATACGCTACTTCCACCACAATTTTTGGCTGAATCTTGACAGTGCCTTCTTTTTCACTTATTATGTAAGGTTTTAATATTTTAGTGAGTTCTTCAAATGTCACGTCTTCTGGTTTTGTTTTCTTTTCCTTTATCCCTGTTCCAAGCATGCCGCATTCCAGAAACTCACCTGTATCAGGGTTTCTGCAACCCAGAATAAATGAACCCAACCAGCCTGCTCTTTTTCCTGTTCCCCATATGCCACCTGTAATCGCAAGGTCTAAAGTTTCAAGCGTTGGTTTTACTTTCAGCCAGTAACCAACCCTTCTTCCGGGCTGATATTTGGCATCAAGGTTTTTTATCATCACGCCTTCCTGTTTGTCTTTAAGTGCAGATTTATAAAACTTATCAGCTTTCTTAAGGTCTTTTGTAACCAGCTGTTTTGAAAACTGAAACTTGCCTTTGATCGGTTTTATAATGCTTTCAAGAATTTTTCTCCTCTCTTTCAGCGGCTTATCAAAAAGTAGCTTACCATTAAGATACACAATCTCGAACAAATTGACCTGAACAGGTATTTGTTTAATCATTTCTTCAATATTGTATTTTCTTTTTATTCTCTGGGAAAGCAGTTGGAAAGGTTTTGGTTCTCCTGTTTCTGGCTCTATAGCCAGCATCTCGCCCTCTATTATACACTCTTTTGCTTTAACGCACCTTTTAACCAGCTCTATGCAATCAGGAAACTGCTTGGTTACATTTTCAAGCCTTCTTGTAAAAAGCCATATCTTGTCTGCTTTCTTATGAATAATAATCCTTGCGCCGTCGTACTTGTATTCAAGAGACGGGTTTTCAAACTTTTTCAGTCCCTCCTCAAGAGAAGGCGCCTTTTCAGCTAAAAGAACATGGTAAGGCTTCCCAACTTCTATTCTCACTTTCTTTAACCCTTCAATGCCCCTTTCCTTTGCTATTCTGGCTATCTCACCATAATCAGGCCTTAGAAACCACGCCCATTCTATTAAATTAACCACTTCTTTTTTCTCCCTTTCCGGGAAAAACGCCTCTGCGATGGAATCTCTTATGATTCCGGCAGCAACCCCTATCCTTAAATCGCCCAGAACTGTTCTAACTATATATTTGGCCTCTTTTGGGGAAGCAGAGCTAAGGATTTCAGAAACCAGCTGAAACTTTCTGTTCTGCGCGCCCTTTCCTTCAACCTCGGCTATCCTTCTCAGGTTCTCAAAAACCATTTCTACAGTGAGTTTTTTCTGGAAAAGCGTGGACTGTTTTCTTTGTTTTACAACGCTTTCAACCACAAGACCCAAATCGCCCGTTTCTTTATATTTTCTGTTTATCTCTTCTGTAGAAAACCCTGTAGATGTTGAGATGATTTTTATCATTAACTGGTCTGCAATTCCTATTTCCTTTTCGCTCCAGGAAGGGAAGACTTTCCCCTGAAGAAGAAGTGTTACTCTTGGAAGGTTTTCAGAATCGCTTTCTCTCAAAAGCTTTGCAACAATTTCTATTTTTTTCAGTCTTGCAGATGTTTTTTCCAAAAGCTCGTAACATTCTGTCAGTTTAGAATAGTCCATATTTTAATTTATACCTATCTTTAAATAAAATTCCTGATAATTTTATATTAGATGGCAAGAAAAAAGAAACTCAAATCTGAAGAGATAAGAACGCTTTTAACAAAGGAAGAAGTTATTTTATCCAAGGAAAGAACTATTCTTTCCTTTGCTAGAACAGCTCTTGCATTTATAGGTGTGGGTATTGTTATAATCAACATATTTATAGACAACCTGTTCTCTGTGATAATCGGGCTTTCTCTTATTGTGTTTGGTTTTGTAGAATTGTTTTCTTCTTATAAGAAATTAAACGAGCACAAGAAAAAAATGGATGAAATCAAAAAAATGCTGGAAGAAGATATATAGAATGTCTGGTGTTGTGTTTCAGGAAAATAAACTGTCGGAACCAAAAAATATTTAAATTGGACATACATAAAAAATTCGAGATGTTTGTGTGAGGGAGAAGTCTTGACAAATCCTATCATTACTTGTACATCATCCAATTGATAAGCCATATAATAGAGGAACTGCGTGCATAATTTAAGCAGGAGGTTCATGGATGAAAGTTTTAGTTGGTTCCCAAAACCCTGTAAAAATTGAAGCAGTAAAAGAAGCCTTTTCAAAATATTTTGATAACGTAGAAGTTATTGGCATGAAAGTCGACTCAAAGGTTCCTGACCAGCCGATAAATGAAGAAACATTTGAAGGCGCAAAAAATAGAGCATTGGAATTAAAAAGAATAAATGAAGAGAAAAACATTGGAGCTGAGTTTTTTGTCGGCATTGAAGCCGGTATAATAAAACTTTATTCGAAGTGGTTTGGTTTTGGTGTAATGTGCGTTGCTGATAATAAAGGAAAAATTGGGATTGGAACATCTTCTCATTTTGAACTCCCGGGAAGTATTGTGAAACATCTTCTAAACAGAGTAGAACTTGGTGACGTAATGGACAGAATTACAGGCGATCACAACACAAAACAGAAGAATGGAGCAATAGGTTTTCTTACAAAAAATGTAATAGATAGAAAAAACTTATACGTTCATGGTTTAATTGTTAGTTTGCTTCCCTTTATCAATGAAAATTTATATTTTAGAACATAAAACAACAAAATATGAACTTTTCCGAAAACATTTCGGGTTGGCGTTTGCCAAATTATGTCAGCAACTATAATTGATACATTATGAACTGGGATTCTGTGAATTTATAACAAAGGACATAATTGATTCCAAAGATATCGTTTGCTAATTGTTCCTGAGGCTTTGCAATTTATTGTGTCAGGAACTATAAATCCGTAAATTTCAGGTTTTTGAAGTCTATGTGCCGGTTTTTTTGATAAAGACAGCCAAAAACTAGAAATCGATAACGAGTTTCTCTTTTTACGAAATTAACTTCTTAGAGCCGGTTTTCAGAGGATTTAAATAACATTTAATTTTAATAATAAATATGAAACAAAAATATTATTGGATTATTGGTATAATTATTTTAGTAAGTATAACAATCGGAACGGTTTTAACTTCTATACCTTTTCAGAAAGATGTTGGTAAACCAGAACCACAAATGGTTCTTGCCCCTTATGTAGATGTTGAGGTCACAGTTACTTCATTGTTCCTTGACGATTTATATTCAGACTGCGAAGCGCCAGAAGTTTGCCCGAGAGACAGAGCAAGCCTCAAGATAGACAAAATTGACAGAACCGGCGATCCTAATAATGCCATGAACTTGAATATTGGTGATGAAGTTGAATTCCGCCTTAAATACAGTGCCAGACCCGCCAAACTTAGAAGTGACATATCTCCAACCTGCCCTGCTGGATGGATATTCAAATCGGGCAGTTGTGTTGCTGAAGGATGCGAAGGTTCCGAATGTCCGGTTTCTTCCCCTCAATATGATGAAAAACCTGCTGAACTTGAAGATGGTTATATAGTTTATCATTTACCGCAGCGAACAGACGAAGTAACTGAAAAAATACTTTCAGGTTTGGAAAAAGGTTCGAAAATTAAAATCAGAATTTGGCAAATACCTAACTTTGAAATCTCTGAATATGAATTAATTTAAGTCGCTAACTCCGAATTCTCTGTTTCTCAAGCCTTTCACTTCTTCATCCAATTCAGCTTCGGTTGAACTTCTTTTAAGAGTATAAGTTACAATTTCATAGTCCTCAATAAAAGGTGTCCGGTGCTTGCTTTGTATAGATAACCTGCAATGCATTGTTGAAGTATTATAAAAATCTAATACACAAAACGAGGTTTATGGTTTGCTTCTTTGAGAATTCCATCTTTTAGTAATCTCCCAACTAATTGCAAATGTTCAATTCCTATTTTACCAACATATAGTGTATCAAAATCACCATCCTTTGCTGCAAATTCCTTAACCCTTCTATACCCCTGCAAATACACATGATCTTTAATATATCCACCTGCTCTGTGTGCCCTGACCGCTAAGTTCCAAGCTTGGTCATCAGTTAAATCATAGCTTTTTAACCTGTCAAAAGTCTGTCTAAAATTCAAACCCCGGCAAACAGAATCCATGGCAATAACTCTTGCTGCGTAATCTCTCACTAATTCTTTGCTTGTATTGCCTGTTAATTCCTCAAAATATAAGGCCAGTCCCTCTTCTGTTGGCAAATATCCAGGCAATCCTAATGCAAATATCTTAAGAGGTTGTTCATAACCATTGGCAGCCCTCAAAACATGAACCCCAACTTCATGCACTTTTAATCTTTCAGTATCAATTTCAGCAAATTTTCTGTTTCTGCAAACACTAATTTTCTTTTCAGCAGCATAAACTGTTGTTAATTTTTTATCCGAAACTTCAACATTCCAGTCTGTAAGACCATATTCATATAAAGCTTCTTGTAAAGCAGCTATAATATGTTCAGAAGATACATTTTTTGTAGCTTCAACGTTAGGAATTTGTCTTAATAATTCATCAGCATATTCTACAAGCCGCTCGTCTGGAGAACCATAAACTGCAACTGTAGTTTCTCTAACCTTATCTTCGTCCCCCCTGTTTGCAATAATCGTATTTTCAAGTAAAATGTTCTTTTTCTTCCTTTCAAAAATTGCACCCAGTTCGTCATCTGGTGTTTCAATCGGTTCTAATTTTTGTGCAACATCTTCAGGATTATATTCTAAATCCCTGTATGTAAAACGAGGGTTTTGAATCCTGCCAGCTAAAAATTCCTCCTTTTGGTCTTCTGCATTAACAGGTTCGATATAATAAAGAATTTTAACATTTTTAGCACTATCCACAAGTGCTTCATCCAATGAATTCAAAGCTTGAATATTTGTCATTTTAAACCAATATAATTATACAAATAACTCATATTTAAACTTTCTATTTATACTACTAATAAATTACTACAAACAAAAAATAAGTGGCCTAAAATATTCTCTGCTTAGCAGATTATTGATAAGCTGCTCGGACTCTCAAACTTGAGATTTTTCGGCTTCAACACATGACATTAAAATCCTGTTCTCGCGTTCGTTTGGAAAAACCAACATAATGACACGAAAACATTTCTTCTTAAATGCCATCTGCCAATAATAAACTAAATAATGGAGGTGGTGTAAAATGCTGGTATCAACAACACCAAGTGTGGAAGGAAGAAAAATTGTTAAATATTTTGGTATTGTAAGTGGAGAGGCGATAATGGGTGCGAATGTGTTTAAGGACTTGTTTGCGGGGATAAGGGATATTATAGGCGGAAGAGCAGCAGCATACGAAAAAGAATTGAGAAAGGCAAAGGAAATAGCGATAAATGAAATGATAGAAGAGGCAAAAAATCTCGGCGCGAATGCCATTTTAAGCGTTGATTTGGATTATGAAACAGTAGGACAGAGCATGTTAATGGTGAGTGCAAGCGGAACAGCAGTTGTTGTAGAATGAGAAAATCAACTTCGGCATTCAAATTGCTTTGCAAACAGGAGGATATACAGTTTGCTATCACTCGCTAATTTCCTCTCCAATGATTATTTTTTCTCTTTTAGAAGTTTAATGGTGTCTGAGAGGCTTCTCAGGGTCTGCATCATTGGTGTTAAAGAATCTTTCATTGCCTTTTCCATGGATTCCATTTTTGCTGTCAGCTCCTCTAAGGATTGTTTATAAGAGTCGATTTTGGTTTCTATCTCTTTTATTTCATTTGTTTTTTCTGTATGCACCTGACCAAGCCTTTGCTCAAGCTCTGAAATTTTTTTGTTGAGCTCCTGGTATTTTATGTTAAAATCATTTATTTTTTCCTTAAACTCGTCCCATTTTTCATCTATAACTGCCTCTGCAAGCTCTTCTATTGCTCTTCTCCTTTCCTCTCTTATGTCCCTTTTTTGTGTGCTCGGTAATTTGGGTATGCTCTCTTCTGGAAATTCTCTTGGTTTTGGTCTTGGCAGGAAGGGTTCTGGTCCCAGATCTTCTGCCTCTGGTGGAAACGGTTCTGGTTGCGCCGGCCGTGGCGCAAATGGTTCTGGTGGTTCTGGCGGAAGCTCTTCAGGAAGGTCGGGCAGCATGGGAAGTTTTTTGTCAAGCTCCTCTGGTTTTTGTGCAGGTGGTTCATATGGTGGCTCGTATGTTCTTTCGTATCTGGTTTGAGGTTCAGGAAATGGTTGCGGCGCTCTCTGCTCTGCTTGAACTGCCCTGCTTGGCGGTCCAAGCGGCTTTCCCGCGGTTGCACCGCGAAGCGCTTCTTTCATAGCAGCGTCAACCTGAACAGGTGTGTATCCTTCTTTTTTTAAGACTTTTATTATTTCAGGCTCGGATAATCCTTTTGAAGAAAGGTCAATAACCCTTTGTGTAGGAACTACAGAAGCAGTTTTTGGTTCTGATTTTTTGAATGGCCAGAGTTTCATTTACTCACCTGATATAAAAATATTTATTTTTCTGCTATTTATTGTTTTTTTTCATAAGCGAAAGAACTTCCTCTTTTGTAACAAATTTTGAAGTGATTGGATTGTATATTTCTATCATTTCTTCGAGCTCTTTTATTTTTGACGTGGTTGGAAGTTTTTTAACATATTCTATAACTTCTTTTAAGGTGGTTTCTATCTTTGTGATTCTTTCATCAAGCTTTGAAATGGATTTGTTAATCTCTGAAATCTGTTTTTGAAGGTCTTTTTTTAACTGCAAATAATTCTGCTCCAATGAGTTTGTTCTGGTAACAACAGAGTCTGAAGATTGCTCCAAAACCCTTAACCTCTGTATATTGCTGTTTACCCTTTCCACAAGCTCATTTATAACAGCATGCAAAGTCTTTGGACGCTCTTTTTTGAACACAGCCATTTTATCTACTCTATTAATATTTAATTAAACTTCCAATAATAAATTATTATATATTGGGTTTTTGTGATAAAATGAAGGTATGTGATTACGAATATGACGCAGACAAACTGAAGCTTAGAATAAACTGCATGGGCTGTTTATACGGAGCTTCAATAGAAGATTTTGAAGAATGCATGGGAAGGGTTATAGACAGAATTCTGGAACTGAAAAAGGTAAGAACAGTTGTTCTGGCAAAAAACAGGGAATACGAGTATGACTATGAGCAGGTCAAATTATTAAGGGAGATAGCGAATGTTATAGAGGAGCTTATAAGAGGGAAAATAATTTCAAGAAAAAATCTTGGCGGAGAAGAGTGTGAAAGGTGTTATCCGGGCAGGCTGCAAAAGCTTCAATATATAATTCTTGACCTTATGAGGAGAGATCCTATAGGAGCGTATGTTGAATGTGTAAGGGAGATAAGAAGAACAAATATAAAAATGAAAAAAGCTGTGTCTAAAAAATGTTATAATTGTATCCGTTTGTATAAAGCCAATGCTCTGGATGTTATAAAGAAGAAGCTTGAAGCAACCAAGATTATTCAGTTCGCAATGCCTCATCTTTCAGGCTATCATATTGGTGATAGGTCTTTATATAGAGAAATATTTCTTCCAAGCGTCAGACCAAATTTTATGCTCACAAGATACATGCTAACTCTTCCTGAAAGAGGAAAATCTATAGACAGGTACAAAGTAAGGGATAGTATTGTTGAGATTTTTAAGGTTCCTGACAGTGCGCAGTATTTTTATCATATCATCCCTCCCGAGTTTAAGCTTCCTGAAGAGCAATACGCAGTTCTTGATGCTGCAAGAAGGTACATGGCAGAACACAAACCAAAAGAGGCAGAGTTTGTAAGAACAAAGGATATAAGAGAAGTCTTTTTCTCTATAGGAAAGGATATGATAAGGGAAATGGCTGACAAGCAGGGTGTGTCCTTAACATTAAAAGAGATTGAAACTCTTGCAACCATACTGACAAGATATACAGCCGGGTTAGGCGTTCTTGAGCTTTTATTGGCTGATGAAAAGATTCAGGATATTTATATAAACTCGCCTGTAGAAACGCAGCCAATCCTTGTTTACCATCAGGACTGGGAAGAATGCAAAACCAATCTTATACCAAGCATGGAAGATGCTGAAGCATGGGCGACCCGATTGAGAATACAATCAGGAAGGCCCTTGGATGAAGCAAATCCTGTTCTGGATACAGAGTTAATGGTTCCCGGAGGCAGGGCAAGGTTTTGCATCATTACAAGAACACTCTCTCCCTATGGGATTGGTTTTGCCATAAGAAGGCACAGGGATAAACCATGGACTTTGCCGCTTTTCATAAAAAGCAGGATGCTTAATCCGCTTGGTGCTGGTTTGCTTTCTTTCCTTATAGACGGCATGGTTTCGTTGCTGATAGCAGGCGGGAGAGGAGCAGGGAAAACGTCTATGATGGGTTCATTAATGTTGGAGATGCTTCCGAAAACCAGAATTGTTGTCATTGAAGACACATTAGAACTTCCTGTAGACCAGTTAAGAGAACTTCATTATAACATTGAGAGACTGAAATCAAGGTCTGTCATTACTCGGATTGAAACAGAAATGCCTGCTGATGAAGCATTAAGAACAGCGCTAAGGCTTGGAGATTCTGCCCTTATAGTAGGAGAGGTAAGGTCTCTGGAAGCCAAGGCTTTGTATGAAGCAATGAGAATAGGGGCTTTGTCCAATGTGGTGGCAGGAACGATTCACGGAGAGTCTGCTTATGGGGTTTATGACAGGGTTGTCAATGATCTGGGGGTGCCAACAACCTCATTCAAAGCAACAGACATAATACCAATATGCAAATCCTTAAGGTCTGCTGACGGTCTGCATAGATTTAGAAGGGTTACAGAAATAACAGAAATCAGAAAGGAGTGGGAAAAGAATCCTTTGAAAGAAGAAGCGTTTGTAAACCTTATGGAGTATTCAGGGAAAGAAGACACGCTCAAACCAACTGACACATTTGTAAACGGCGAGTCTGAAATTCTTAACAGGATTTCTTCTTATGTGAAAGAATGGTCTGGCAACTGGGAAGCTGTATGGGAAAACATAAATCTCAGGGCAAAAATCAAACAGACCATAGTAGAGTTGTCGGAAAAGCTGAACAAGCCGGAAATTCTGGAAGCAGAATGGGTTGTTAAATCAAACCAGAAATTTCATTTGATACAGGAAGAATTGAGAAAAGAAACCGGCGCAGCTGAGCCAGATGAGGTTTATCAAAAATGGCTGGAGTGGTTTAAATCACTTTTAAGGATGTAAGTATATATAATACATATGCATTGGGCTACCGCAATAAATTATTTTGCATGGTATGTTTTTGTGTTTATTTCAGTGGTATGGATTATTCTTATGATTGAGAATAAGAAAGGTTTTTTGGAAGAAAGGAAACCAAAAAGACTTCCAAGTGCGTCTGTCCTTATACCAGCGTATAATGAGGAGAAAACCATAGGAAAAACCATTCGTTCTGTTTTGGGGTTGAACTATCCAAAAAACAAACTGGAGATTATTGTGATTAATGATGGCTCCAAAGACAAAACAGGTAAGATTGCAGAAGGATTTGCTGGAGTAAAGGTTTTGCATAACAAGAAAAATCGAGGAAAAGCCTGTTCTCTTAACAGAGGACTAAAAATAGCAAAAGGTGAATTGATAGTGTGTATAGATGCAGATTCATTGGTAGAACCAGATATATTGAAAAAAATGGTTGGGTACTTCAAGGATCCAAAGATCGGGGCTGTCACTCCTGCGTTAAAGGTATGGAATCCAAAAAACTTTTTAGAAAAGATTCAATATGCAGAGTATATTTTGAATATATTTTTAAGAAAGGCTTTGGCGTTTTTGGATTCAATTCATGTGACTCCGGGAGTGTTTTCTGTGTACAGAAAGGATGTCTTGGAAAAGGCAGGGGGATTCGACGAGAGCAATCTCACAGAAGATATGGAAATTGCTCTAAGAATTCATGAGATGGGATACAAAATTGAAAATAATTTAGATGCCGTTTCCTATACTATATGTCCGGACAGATGGAAAAATCTCTTCAAACAAAGGATAAGGTGGTACAGGGGAGCTTTGCAAAATACCATAAAATACAGGCATATGCTCTTTAATCCAAAGTACGGAAATCTGGGATTGTTTTTATTGCCTATGAATTTTATAACGGTTCTGGCTATAATTACGGTGTTTTTTGTATTTGTGTGGACGTATGTAACCATGTTTACTGATATGATATGGAAGCTTTATTTAGTTAACTGGGACATTTCGACTGTTTTTCAGGGAATAAATCTTATGGGCATGGTTGATAGTTTTGTATCTGCATCTTTGATATTTTCTTTAGTGGGAATTATTCTGGGCGCATACATGCTTTATAAAAGTTTTCAATTAAATAAGGAGAGAGTAAGAAGTTATAAAAAGACATATTTGATATACTTGATTGTAATTCCTTTAATTTACACAGCGTTCTGGGGCTTGGCTTTGTTAGCAGAGGTCTTAAGGTTAAAAAGGAAATGGTAAGTATGAGAGAAAAAAGACTGGATTTGGGGGTTTTAGTTTCAGCATTGCTCATATCTGGTTTATTGTTTGGAGCAGGGTTTCTTCTAGGATACACCTTAAATAAGGAAAGAATGATTTCCTTAGAAAAGGACATAAGGGGTATTACAAAGGATGTTGAGAATTTTCAGTTGCAATTTCTTTTCTTTGATGTTTTGGGAGAAAATTCAACCTGCCCTTTGCTATTGAACACCCTTTCGAGGATTAATAAGGAATCTTATAAGATTGGTTCCAAACTTACAAGATATGGTTCTGAAACTGAAATAAAAGATTACAATGATTATATTGCTTTGAAAAGAGAATATTCAAGACTGCTTATTAGCTACTGGCTGCTTGCAAACAAACTGAAAGATGTGTGTAATCTGAACGCTTCGACTGTAATATATTTTTTCTCTGATAAATGTTCAAGGTGCAGTGACCAAGGATTTGTATTAACATATCTTAAAAACAAATTAAAGGAGAGGATTCTCATATTTGCTTTAGACGGGGAGTTTGATGAACCATCAATCCAAGTTTTAAAGAATTATTATAATATTAAAGAATATCCTGCATTGGTAATTGATGGAGAAGTCTATCTTGGATTCCTTCCTCAAGAAAAAATTGAAAAGATTGTATGCGAACATACTGGGTGTTAAGGTGGAAAAATGAAAACCTTTTTCATTACCACTCCCATCTACTATGTGAATGACACTCCTCATATCGGGCATGCCTACACAACCATAGCAGCAGATGTTATAGCAAGGTGGGAAAGGCTTAAGGGCAAAAACGTTTTTTTCCTGACAGGAACAGATGAAAATTCAAGCAAAACGATAAAAGGAGCGGAAAAATACGGATTCAAAGACGTGAAAAAATACACAGACAAAATGGCAGAGAAATGGAAAAAAGTATGGAACGAGCTTAACATATCTTTCACTGATTTTATCAGAACAACACAAGAAAGGCATAAAAAAACGGTTGAAGCGTTCTTTAGAAGAGTCTGGGAAAACGGAGATATTTATAAAGGCAAATATGCGGGTCTTTATTGCGAAGGTTGTGAAGCGTTTTTGACAGAAAACGAACTTGTTAATGGTTTGTGTCCTCACCACAAAACCAGACCAAAGGTTCTTACAGAAGAGAATTATTTTTTCAGGCTGTCTAAATATCAGGAGAAGCTTCTGGTGTTTATGGAAAGAAATCCTGAGTTTGTTAAACCTGAAACAAGAAGGAATGAAGTTATAAATCTGATAAAGCAGGGACTAAAAGACATAAGCATATCAAGACCTGGACTGGAATGGGGTATAAGGGTTCCTGTTGATAAGGAACATGTGTTTTGGGTATGGTTTGACGCATTGATTAATTATATTTCAGCCGATCCGGAGAACTGGCCGGCTGACTTGCATTTAATGGCAAAGGATATTTTGAGATTTCATGCTATTGTATGGCCCGCAATGCTTATGAGTGCCGGATATGAACTTCCAAAAAGGCTTTTTGCTCATGGGTTTTTTACTGTAAACGGGGAAAAAATAAGCAAAAGCTTGGGGAATGCCATAGACCCTGTTGAGATTGCAAAAAAATACTCTGTAGATGCGCTGAGATATTTTCTTATGAGAGAGATTCCGTTCGGAGAGGACGGTGATTTTTCAGAAGAGGCGTTGAAAAAAAGGATAAACGGCGAACTTGTGTCTGATTTGGGAAATCTGGTAAGCAGGGTTTTAACCTTAAGTGAGAGATATAAAGGACAAGTTAAGGGAAGGGATGAAATTTCAGAAAAACTGAATTTTGAGAAAATAAATTCTTACATGGAAAGACTTGAATTGCACCATGCTTTAATGGAAATCTTCAGTTTTATCAGGGCAATGAATAAATATATAAATGAAAAAGAGCCCTGGAAAATGAAAGGAGAAGAGCTTGGCAAGGTTTTGTATAACCTTCTTGAAGGCTTAAGGGTGGTTTCTGTCCTTTTATATCCATTTATGCCTGAAACAGCAGAAAAAATAACAGAACAGCTGGGGATTGAAAAGAGATTTGATTTTTCTGAACTTTCTTTTAAAGAATTTAAAGGCAAACCAAAGAAAGGGGAGCATTTGTTTGAAAAGGTTTAAATCTGTTTTTTAATTTTAACAACATGGACCCTTTAAAAACTTATAAAAGGATTCTGGAAGGCAAGGAAAAACCAAAGTTTATAAAAGCAAAGGAAGACGGAACACTGGAGAAAAAAATTAAAGAAGCTGAAGGGATTCTGGAAAACTGCAAACTTTGCGAAAGACAGTGCGGCGTGAATAGATTCAAAGAAAAGGGTTTTTGCGGTGTTGGAAACGAATGGAGAATTTTTGGAGCACATACACATTGGGATGAAGAGAAAGAGCTTATACCTTCAGCCACAATTTTTGAATCTGGGTGCACAATGAAATGCGTATATTGCCAGAATGCACCTGAAAGTATGGATTATAATTTAGGCGAGGAATGGTCTGTCAAAAGTGTTGCTGAATGGATTGAAAGAAAATGGAAAGAAGGCTGCAAAAATATAAATTTCGTAGGAGGTGACCCAACGCCTTATATTCCTCATATTCTGAAAGCCTTAAGCCTTGTAAATGTAAACATGCCTGTTGTTTTTAATTCAAATGCCTATTTGTCAGAAACAGGAATGAAACTTCTGGATGGTGTGGTTGATGTTTATTTGTTTGATTTTAGATATTTTTCAGAAAAGTGTGCAAGGAAACTAAGCTCTGCGCCTGATTACCCTGAGGTTGCGAAAAGAAACCATTTGTTAGCTAAACAGCAAGGAGAATTAATGATAAGGGTTTTGGTCATGCCCGGACATATAGAATGTGATGCAAAGCCTGTTTTAAGATGGATTGCTGAAAACCTTGGGAACGTGTATGTAAATGTTCTTGGTCAGTATCACCCGTGTTGGAAAGCTTGGGATTTTCCCGAGCTGAAAAGGAATTTAAGTAGTGAAGAATATTGGGAAGTTATAAGTTACGGAAAGGGGCTTGGTTTAAAGGTGTGAGCATGGATATTCAGGAAGAGATTAAAAGGATTGAGGAGGAAATAAGAAACACAAAATACAACAAGGCCACTGAATCTCATATAGGGAAGCTGAAAGCAAAATTGGCAAGGCTTCGGGAAGAAGTGAGTAAAAAAACAGGCAAAAGCGGCAAGACTTATGGAATAAAAAAAACCGGTGATGCAAGAATTGTTTTGGTTGGTTTTCCCTCTGTCGGAAAATCAACCCTGTTAAATAAATTAACAAATGCTGAATCAAAAGTGGGAGATTATGAATTCACAACGCTTGACGTGATTCCCGGAATGATGGAATATAATGGAGCAAAAATTCAGATTCTGGACGTTCCTGGTTTGATTGAAAAAGGAAGCAAAGGAAGGGGCAGAGGAAAGGAAGTTTTGTCTGTTATAAGAACAGCTGACCTTGTTCTGATACTGGTAGATGCAAGGAAACCTGAACAAGAGGAAACCATAAGGAAGGAGCTTTACGATGCCGGGTTCAGGCTTGACAGGAAAAAACCTGATATAATAATTAAGAAAAGAAGTCATGGCGGTCTGGATATAAAAATGGTTTTTCCTTCATTATCGCCAGAAACAGTAAAATCTGTTCTTCAGGAATTCAAGGTTTTGAACGCAGAGGTTTTAATCAGGGACAAGACAGGAACAGATGATTTGGTTGATGTTTTGATAGGAAACAGGGTTTATACACCAAGTCTTGTCATTGCAAACAAAACAGACTTGATATCGGAGAAAGAAAAAAAGTTACTGGAAAAAAAGGATATTCTTTGCATATCAGCGGTCCTTGAAATAGGTCTGAATAAACTGAGGAAGAAGATATGGGAAAAGCTTGGACTGATAAGGGTCTATTCCAAAAAAATTGGAAAGGAACCAGAGAAACAACCAATGATTGTGAAAAAAGGCTCAACTGTGTGGGACGTGTGTGAAAGGATTCATAAAGAGTTTGCAAGACACTTTGATTATGCAAAAATATGGGGCAAAAGCGCAAAATTTCCAGGTCAACGCGTTGGCAAGGAATATGTTCTTTCAGACGGGGATATAGTAGAAATACACTTAAAGAAATAAAGAGCAGATTATCTAAAAATATTTAAAATCAGAGATTAATATTCTAAAATAAAATAAGGGGGTTTTATATGGCTATTGACCATAAATATCCGGAAGTTAATAAAGAAAAATGTATAGGTTGCGGTGCGTGCGTGTCTGTGTGCCCTGCAAACGTGTTTGAAATGAAAGATGGTAAATCTGTTGTAATGAGGCCAGAAGACTGCATGGAATGCGGAGCTTGCGTGGCAAACTGTCCTCAGGAAGCAATAAAACTTGTCGGTGAATAATGAAAAAGATAACAGGAAAAACAAATCTTGGGGAACTGGTTTCAAAACACCCTGAAACAGTAAATGTGTTTTTTGAGCACGGTATGCATTGCATAGGGTGCGCCTTGGCTGCATTTGAAACTGTTGAAGAAGGGGCAAGAGCGCACGGAATAGATGTTGAAAAGTTGGTTGAAGATTTGAACAAAATTGTTAATAAAAAATCTAAACAATTTTAAGTGATCAGTGAATAAATAAAATATGATAAATTTATTTTTATTTTTAAGTCTAATGTTTTTGCTAACCTTTTTATTAGGAAAGGCTGTAGAGAAGATAAGAGTGCCATGGATTTTTGCTGCCCTTATTTTGGGTTCTTTGCTTGGTGTATATAATCCGTTCCCCTTTGACCCGGTTTCTCCTGAGTTCAATTTTTTAGCCAAGCTTGGTATGTATTTCTTGCTTTTTGTTGTTGGTTTTGAACTGGATTTGAAAGAGTTAAAAGGCAAAAGCAAATTTATTGTGAAGGGAACGTTTTTCATAATATTTTTAGAGGCCTTCTTCGGAACGCTGCTTGTTTATTTTGTTTTTGGACTTGATTTAATTGTTTCGTTTCTTGTGGCTCTGTCTTTTGCAACCGTTGGAGAGGCTGTATTGATTCCTATTCTTGATGAATTTAGAATAATAAATACAAAACTCGGGCAATCAATAATTGGAATAGGTGCTTTGGACAATATAATAGAAGTGTTTACTCTTGTGTTAGCCGCTGTTTTGGTCGGCTCCTCAACTTACACCCGCTTTAATATAGGCATTGTTTTGCTCTCGCTGTTCTTCTTGTTTATATTAACTGTTGGTTTGACCAGACTGAAAGAAGAAGGGAAACAGTTTAATGTGTTGAATATAGAAACTCTCTTTCTTTTTGTGATTTTTATTTTGTTTTTATTTATTGGGATAGGCGAATATGCTGACAGCGCGGCACTTGCTGCATTGCTTGCCGGGGTTTCTTTGAAAACCTTTGTTCCTTCCAAAAGACTGAAACTTATAGAGAGCGAAGTCAAGACTATGTGTTATGGGTTTTTTGCTCCTGTGTTTTTCTTATGGGTTGGGTTTAGTATGGATATGAAATATGTTATCAGTTATCCTTTGCTTGTCTTGCTTGTGGTTTTGATTTCAAATGGTTCAAAACTTTTAGGAAGCTATATTATTGGAAGAAAAGAACTGGGTAATAAACAATCTCTTTTGTTGGGGTTCGGGCTTTCTGTCAGGTTCAGCACAAGCATTGTTATTATAAAGATTTTGTTTGAGAGTGGTTTTGTACATGCAGGTTTGTATTCAGTTATAATAGCATCAACTGTTGTTTTTACATTTCTCGTTCCTGTTTTGTTTTCACATCTTCTTGTAAAATGGAAAATAGGAAAGAAATAAATAAATCCAAAAAATTAATTATACAGATTAAACACAGGGGGGATTTGATACGAAAGAAAAATTAAACAGGATTATAAAACAGGCTGTAAGGACAGCAGAAGAGATAAAATCTTTTAATGGTTGCATAAGAATAATTTCTCATTACGATGCAGACGGTATATGTTCTGCTGCAATAATGATAAAAGCATTGACAAGAGAAAGGAAAACATTTCATTTATCAATTATTAAACAACTAACAGAGGACTATATAAAAGAGCTTGCACAAGAAGGGAGGACTTTCTTTGTTTTCACAGATTTGGGTTCCGGTCATCTTAATGTCATTCAAAAATATCTTGTGAATGATAAAACAAAGGTTGTTATTTCTGACCATCACCAGATTCGAGGCATCATAGAAGAAAACAACAAAGAAAGGATTTTCCATATCAACCCTCTTTTATTTGGTATAGAAGATAACATTTCTGGCTCCGGTGTTACATATATATTGGCAAGAGCTATGTCACCGGAAAACAGGGATTTAAGCGAATTTGGAATAATAGGTGCTATTGGTGATTCCCAAACGGGTTCTATAGAAGAGAACTGGGGTGTTTCTGGTTTGAACAAGGAAATATTAAAGGATGCCCAGCAGACAGGAAAAATAAAGGTTACAAGAGGTTTAAGACTATGGGGAAGATATACAAGACCATTACACAAGGCGCTGGAATATTCAGTTGATCCTTATATTCCTGGGATATCTGGGTCTGAATCCGGAAGCATACAATTTCTAAAGGAGATTGGTATAGAGGTCAAAAAAAACGGAGAATGGAGGTGTTTGGGTGATTTAAGCGAAGAGGAACAAAAAAAATTGGCGACAGGTATAATAAAAGAAAGAGTGTTAAACAATGAAGAAAATCCTGAATGGATATTTGGTGATATTTATGAGCTTGCTGAAAAGAAAAAAAAGTTCAGCGATGCCGGTGAGTTTGCAACGCTTTTGAATGCGTGTGGAAAGCTAAAAAAAGCTTATCTTGGTGTTGCGCTGTGTTTAAATAATAAGAATGCGTTTGAAGAAGCAAAAACTATCCTTTCACAATATAAAAAAGAAATAAGCAATGCCTTGGGTTGCGTTTATAATAATAAAATGATTGACGAAAAAGAACAGGGGATATATATTGTTGCGGGCAGCAAGATTTCAGACGATATAATATCCAATGTTGTGTCAATTATCCACAAGTCTGGCAATTTGCCTGAAGATAAACCTGTCTTTGGTTTTGCTGACACAAGCGACGGGAAGGTAAAAGTGAGCGGGAGAGCACATAGTTTTCTTACAAACCAAGAATTCAATATTAAAGAAATTATAGAAGAGATTGTGAAGGGTTTTGAAAGCGAGTTTGGCGGGCATCCAGGAGCAGCAGGAGCAGTTATACCAAAAGAATACCAATCAATGTTTATAAATGAATGTGAAAAATCCATTAAAAGGTGGAAAGAGCAAAATAATATAAATAACAAAATACAACAAGAACAATTAAAGGTGGAGCATGGGAGCTCAGACGTTAAGGGAACTGGAACTGAAGGAGAAAGAAAGAGAGGAAACGAGAAAGAGGAAGGAAGAGAAAAAGAAGAGGGAAGAGAAAAAGGCAACAGTTACGAAAAAATGGAAAGGAAAGGACTGGTTCAATATTTTGGCACCGAAAATGTTTAATCAAGCGTTTCTTTCAGAAACACCTGCCACTGACTCTGCTTCCCTGATAGGAAGGAATATAGAGATTAATGTTGGCGCATTTCTTAAGAATCCGAAAAAACACCACATGAAAATAAAATTTAAAATTATTGAGGTTTCTGGGAAAAACGCATTAACCAGATTCAATGGTTTCGTGTGTGCGAGGGAGTATGTTTTTAAGATTGTGAGGAAAAGGTCGCAAAAGGTTGAAATAATTAATGATTTTGAAACCAAAGACGGATGGAAACTGCAAATAACAGGTCTTATTATATTAAACAGGAACACGGAAACAACTGTTCAGAGAAAAATAAGATTAAAAGCAGAAGCCATGATAAAAGAATTTGCCAGAAACCACACAATAAATGATTTTGTGAAAAAAATTATAGATGAGGTTTTGCAGAAAAGTATTAAAAAGAAATGCAGTAAAATATACCCTGTTAGGTTTAGTGAAATAACTAAAATAGAAGTGAAGAAAGCGGGTTAGTTATTGTTTGTGTTTTGTCACCTCCTTTTTGAGGGATTGGAGTTTTTTGCGGATTGAGATGGCTTTTTCTGGTTTTAGTTCAACCTCAGCGACTTTCAGGTCTGATTCAAGGAGCTTTAACTGGTTTTCCTGG
>Ga0180301_10000663_pt1 | contig 26751 bp, 28 predicted proteins | sample GuaBasSediGuay16_FD_121797 | JGI IMG/M metagenome (GOLD analysis project Ga0180301, IMG submission 121797) | Subseafloor sediment microbial communities from Guaymas Basin, Gulf of California, Mexico - Guay16, Core 4569-2, 12-15 cm | ecosystem: Environmental > Aquatic > Marine > Hydrothermal... | reverse complement strand
TCTGGATGTCAGGAAGAAAACAAGATCTCTAACACACTGCCTAAATCAGAACAGGAGGCATACAATATTATTTTTGACCTTAAAAGATTTTCCAGAAGGGAGATCGAAATTAAAGCCACCGAGGTCTCGCTCCGTAATGATACCACCTATGTGTTCGACTTTATGATTACATTTTTTGACGATAAAGGAAATAAAACATCTGAATTATATGCAGACTCTGGATTTGTCATCGAGGAAAGGGGGATTATGAGCGCTTACGGGGACATAAAAGTCATCTCTACCACTGGAGACTCTCTACATGCTTCCACTCTAAGATGGGAGGAAAATAAAAACCTGATTTATTCTAATCACCCTGTAATCCTGTTTAAAAAAGATAAAATAATTAGAGCGCAGGGGCTTGAAGCAGACCCAGCTTTGAGACATATCGTTTTGAAGGGGAAGGTATATGGAGAAGACCAACAATAATAAAGACACATATGACGATATTATCGAAAGAATTGCAGAAAGAGTGGTAAACATGAGGTTGGGAATTATTGCCATAGTCCTTCTGGAAAGTACCAAACCTTTGTCCTTTATTGCTAGCCAGGTACTGGTTTTCTTTGAACCTATAGTCCGTGCATTATTCAACCCTAAAGATTATACAAGATTTTATGAAATGTTGGAAGATAGAAATAATATTGAGAAATTAATCCAACGGATAGAGGAAAAAGAAAACGAAAAATGATATTATCGCTGTTGCTTCTCCTCTCCTTTATATTCCAGCCTGTGCGAATAAAATATAAAGGGGGGGGAGATTGGTATAATGATCCGGAGATATTACCCAATATAACCCGGGAGTTAAAGGAGCGGGTAGGCAACATTGAAGTAAATCCCCGCGAGAAAATTTTAACCCTCAAGGATCCAGAAATATTCAATTATCCTTTCCTTTTTATCACAGGCCATGGGAACATTGTTTTAAGTGACGATGAAATCCAAAATCTGAGGAAATATCTGAGATCAGGAGGGTTTGTATATATAGATGACGATTATGGCATGGACAAGTTTATCCGGAGGGAACTCAAAAAGGCCTTCCCCGATAAGAAGCTGGAGGAGATCCCTTTTACTCACCCTATTTATCACATATTTTATAATTTTCCAGAAGGTTTACCTAAAATTCACGAGCATTATAAAGGTCCTCCCCGTGCTTATGGAATTTTCTTTGGGGGCAGACTTTCTCTTCTTTATACATTTAACTCCAATATTTCAGATGGGTGGACAGATAGATATGGTGATCCTCAAGAGATCCGAGAAAAGGCCATAAGATTTGGCATTAACATTATACTTTATTCAATTCTATACTAATAAGGTATCCTGTATCTCAATGCAGTAACAATTAGCTCCTTAACCTCTGTACCGTCAGTAGGGTAAGATGCTACATAGAACTGTACACCTATGTTGGTAGCCTTGAGCTGTTTTTTCAATCTATTAACTGCACCTTCTGCACCATATTTGTTTGTCTCAGGCAGAATAATGAAAAACCACCTGCTGCCCAGAGAATATATATCAGACTCTCTCAGGGTTTTCTGACAGACATCTTTAAGTCGCATTCTTTCATCCTGGTTGAGTATCCTGTCGCATTCTGAGAGGATTATGGAAAATTCTCTCTTATATCTTTCTGCTCGGGCCAGTTCTTTTTTTAAAAGTGCAAAGAAAGCAACATAAATTTTTTCTTTGGAAATATCCTCCAGAATCCGGTTCAATTCCTGTTTGGAAAGCACAAAACCGAATTGACTAGAAAGGTATTCCTCCAAACCATCTCTTCTAATCTTCTGCAATAGTCTCTGTGCTTTGCCAGATTCCCCGTTTTTAAATAATCTTCTAAGATATTCACCATAATTTTGAGCGGCTTTTTGTTTGTTATTTTGCTGGAGATACAATTCTCCCAGGGTTTGAAATATTTCGCTGTCTTCCTTATCCAAGTTTTTTATCTTTTCAGCAACAGCAAGAGCCTGATTTAACTTATTCTCCTTCCGATATAAGTTGAGCGCTTGCCTATACTCTCCAACAGCAGCCTGAGTCATCCCAAGATTAAAGTATATATCTCCGCCTAGTTTTCTAAAATCAGGATCATCAATGAAATAGCTGAGTATACTGGTGTAAAGTTCAAGTGCTTTTTCAAAGTTTTTCTTATAGAAAAGATTAAGAAGCTTTCTCCTCTCTGCCTGCGGATTGCTTAACATGATTTAATTATAATCTATTCATGGTTTATATGTCAAGGATTTTGCTTTAAAATTAGTATTATGAGTCAGATTATAAGAGAAGCTTTGAACTACCTTAAAGAGAGGTTTGGTATCCCTGAAGATATCTTTAGGGACTATGCCCTTATGTATCACGGGGATATATGGATAACAACAACAGAAGCTGCGAAGCTTTCATTAAAAACCTGGAGAAGAAAAGGAATCAGATTGGTGCGCGTCTTTAAAAAAGGATTTAAATTTACAACAACTGGCATGCAGATGTTCGCAAAATATGCAAATAAAAACATTATCGAACTTCAAAATGCAGAAGAAGCACTGAATTTTCTTAGAGGTCAGGATATTAAGGTAACAGAAACGGATGCAGAGGAGGGACAGGTAATAGTAAAATTCGGCAAGGATATACTTGGATCAGGACTTTATCGGCATGGTAAAATCAAAAATCAGATACCAAAGGGGAGAAGAATAAGCTGATGGAAAAAATTATTGTAATTGACTTTGGTTCACAATATACTCAGCTCATAGCAAGAAGGATTAGAGAGGCGGGGGTTTATTCAGAAATTGTCCCGCCCTGGCATCCTGTTCAAGAATTTAGAGAAGTAAAAGGAATAATTTTATCGGGGAGTCCAAAGAGTGTTTACGAAGATGGTGCGCCTCTGCCAGACAGAAAAATATTCGAACTCGGAATTCCAATACTTGGTATATGCTATGGGTTACAGGTGATTGCCTACTTTTTTAATGGAACTATAACCCGTGCTGAAAAGAAAGAATATGGCTTCAAGGAACTGTTTATTAGTGAGGATAAAACTGATTTATTTGAAGGTATTACCTCAGGCACGCAGGTATGGATGTCTCATGGTGATAGAATAGAGAAATTACCACCTGGTTTTAAGATAATCGCATACACCGATAACTCTCCTTATGCAGCCATTTATCACCCCTCAAAAAATATTTTTGGGGTACAATTCCATCCCGAAGTGGTTCATACAAAGGATGGAAGAAAAATACTGGAAAATTTTATTTTTAGAATTTGCAAGGCACCGAAAAATTGGGAAATAAAAGACTTCACAGAATTAAAAATCAGGGAAATACAGGAAAGAGTGGGTAAAGATAAAGTTCTCCTTGCACTCTCCGGTGGAGTAGATTCTTCTGTGGTTGCAAAACTTTTAGAAAAAGCCATTGGTTTTAATTACTACCCTGTCTTCATAGATACGGGGCTGCTTAAATTGGGGGAAAAAGCACGGGTAAAAAAATATTTTGGAAATAACCCCAATTTAATAATAATAGATGCAGAAAAGGAATTTTTAGAAGCGCTGAAAGGTATAGAAAATCCTGAAGAAAAAAGAAGAATTATAGGACATAAATTTATAGAACTTTTTGAAAAAGAGGCAGTGAAGCTTAAGGATGAAGTTAAATATCTTGCCCAAGGCACCCTTTACCCTGACGTGATAGAGTCCAGATCTGTAATAGGCCCATCAGAGGTAATAAAATCTCACCACAACGTGGGGGGACTTCCAGAATATCTACCATTCGAGCTTCTGGAGCCACTCAAGGAACTATTTAAAGATGAAGTAAGAGAAATGGGCAAAATTCTAGGATTACCACCTGAAATAACTGAAAGGCACCCTTTTCCAGGTCCCGGAATGGCAGTAAGAATCATCGGTGAGGTGACAAAGGAAAAAGTGAAATTAATTCAAAAAGCAGATAGCATAATTGAGGAAGTAATAAAAAAACATGGGCTTTATAATAAAACATGGCAAGTATTTCCCGTGTTATTACCGGTAAAGTCGGTGGGGGTAAAGGGAGATCGAAGAAGCTATGAGTACACAGTGGTAATAAGAGCAGTAGAGAGTATTGATGGAATGACTGCAGATTGGTTCAGAATGCCTTACAATGTATTAAACGAGATATCCACAAAAATAATTAATGAACTTGAAAATGTAAACAGAGTGGTTTACGATATTACCTCAAAACCTCCAGCAACAATCGAATGGGAATAAAATGAAAATACTTGTCTTGGCAGATATCCATGGTAACAAGTCAGCTTTAGAAGCAATACTGGAAAAAGAGGAATATGATGCTGTACTTTGTCTCGGGGATCTTGTAGATTACGGACCCGAACCACGTAGCGTTATTAAAATAATCAGGCAGATTTCAACTTACACTATAATGGGTAATCACGATCTAAGTCTTGCATATAGTAAGGGATGTGTGGGGTGTACAGAATTTTTTGAAAAAATTACTCTGGCATCCAGGAACAATATTAATTATAGATTTACAGAGGAAGAATTAGATTATTTAAAAAAACTACCTGATAAAATATTAGTGGAACTGGACGGTATAAATATTTTGATGGTACATGGTACTATTAAAAAACCTTATGAGGGATATATAACTCCCTCAACTCCCTCCCACATTATAGAAGAGGAAATGCACTATGAAGGAAATAAAAAGATTGATTTGATACTTTTCGGCCATTCTCATATTCCCATGGATTATCAGTTACATGATTACAGAATTATTAACCCGGGTTCTGTAGGTTTCCCCCGGGGTGGAGACCCAAGGGCTTCTTATGTGGTAATTGAAAATGGAAAAATTCACTTCCGGAAGGTAAAATACAATGTAGAGGAAACCATTATCGGTCTAAAAAATATGAATTTACCACAGGATATTTTTGATTATCTTTCAACACTTTTAAAAAGAGGAGAATAACTTATGCATAAGACCAGAGTTATAGAAGTTGGAGGTATTAAAATAGGTGGGGGTAATCCTATTGCCCTGATAGCAGGGCCTTGTGTAATTGAGACTGAGGATATCGTGATGCACACAGCGGAAAGAATCAAAAAGATTTCCGAAAAACTCAATATCGGCTTCATATTCAAATCTTCATATGCTAAAGATAATCGTTCCTCTGTACAAAATTATTATGGTCCAGGATTAGAAAAGGGATTAAGAATTCTGGAGAAGGTGAAAAAAACTTTCGATGTACCTGTTCTCTCAGATGTTCATTATCCAGAAGAAGCTAAGCCTGCATCTGAAGTCCTTGATATACTCCAGATTCCAGCCTTCCTGTGTATGCAAACCAAACTAACTCTTGAAGTTGCCAGAAGCCAAAAGGTGATTAATGTAAAAAAGGGTCAATTCCTCTCACCCGAAGATGTTAAAAACATAATCGGGAAAATAGAGAGTGTGGGTAACAACAAAATACTGTTAACGGAAAGAGGTACAATATTTGGCTATCACAATCTCGTGGTAGATATGCGTTCCTTCCCCATCATGCGCGCCACCGGATATCCTGTAGTTTTTGATGTTACTCATACAGTAAGGGTGTACGGCATACCTTCTAAAGACCCCAGAGGTGGTAGACCTGAATTTATTGAATATCTTGCAAGGGCAGGGGTTGCCGCGGGGATAGACGCCATATTTATAGAAACACACCCCAACCCTAAAGAAGCACTTTCAGATGCCTCCAGTATGCTCCCCTTGGACAAACTTGAAGAACTTCTTGTAACCCTTTTAAAAATAGACAGGATCGTCAAGGAATTATGATGTTAAAAACAATACTTTTTCTTATGACTATGGGGAACATTAATATCAAAAAATCATTATGGGTCACAGCCAGAGCCTTGAGAACAAAGGAGTCAATCGACGAACTTGTGGAATTCTCCCAAAAATACAAATTCGATGAACTCTTTGTGCAGGTGGTTGTGGGAGGCTATGCTTACTATCAAAGTGATATATTACCAAGAACTGAGTATATGAGCGAAGATTTTGACCCCTTAGGATATCTAGTGAAAAAAATCGAAGGTAGTGATATCAAGGTTCATGCCTGGATTAATACCTGCCTCTACTGGTCAATTAAAGACAAACCCAAGGATTCCGCCCATGTGCTTTATCAGCATCCAGAGTGGTTCTTGCATGACAAGGAAGGGAGGTCTATGGCAGAATATGAGTATGAAGATATAATAAATTACGGTGTGGATGGTCTGTTTCTTGATCCATCCAGAGAAGAAGTGCGGGAATTTATTGCAGACTACGCCACTGAAATCATCACCCGATACAATGTAGCCGGCATACATCTTGACTTCATAAGATATCCCGGAGGTTACTGGGATTTTTCAGAGAAAAATATAGAGGATTTCAACGTCAGATTTCATATAGACCCCAGATTGATCTCCGATGCTGTTGATTACAGAGCACCTCACTGGAATACTGTTATGACCCGGGAACCACATATTCGATATTACCACTGGCTGAGAATGTACTGGAATAGAAAAAGAAAAGATGCTGTAAAAGGTCTGGTAAAAACCTTGAAAGAAAGATTACAACCCAAAGAGCTAACAGCAGCTGTATTTGCCAATCCAGCGTCAAGTTCCTACAATCTGGGGCAGGATTGGAGAGAATGGGTTAATGAGAATATAATCGATAGATTGTGTATCATGGCTTACACACCGGATAAAAAATCCTATAAAAACTTCTTAGAATATGCATCTATTTATCCTAAAGATAGGATAGTTATGGGCGTAGGAGTTTATTATCAGGACGCAGAAAAGTACGCTCCTCAGGAAATTAGCTACGCAATAGAATCAGGGTATAAAAATATCATAATATTTGATTATTTCAGCCTAAAAAATAATAAAAGATTGCTTAACTGGATGGAGAAAAGATTATGAACAGTTTAATGGTCCTTTTATTCCTTATGTTTCCTCCTGAAGTTCAATACAATTTTGAAAACTACCTTAAAATAAAATATGGTAAAAAGGCGTGGCAGGTTTTGAGGGAGAGAATCGAAATGGAGAAAAGGCTTCAAGATTTGGTCAAATCACAGGGCATAGAAGTTTCAGAGGGAGAGATAGATTTTTACCTGAACGAACTCAAAAGTGAATTCCCCTCTCCCAAAGAATACAGACAATTTCTAAATGGAAATAATATCAGCGAAGATTCCCTCAGAGAAAAACTTCGCTATGAGATTGGCCTTTACAAATTTATTCAGGATTCTATTATAGCACACATGAATTTAACTGGTAAAAAGGTAATTGTCCCGGAACAGAGAATCTGGCGAGAAATATACATATCTTCCCCTTACTATTATTCGTTTTTCAAAAAATTCAAAAAATGGCTCAAGGCATGGAAAGTAAGAATTAAACTTCTTTTTGGAGCGGATTTCGAAAAACTTGTGGAAACCGAATCAGAATCCAGAAGGAGATTGATAGGTGGTTTAAGAGGACCCACATTCTATGATCCCATGAATAAAGTATCAAGAAAACTCTTTAAAATGAAGACAAAAGACGTAGCAGGGCCTATAAGAACAAAATGGGGCTATTTTATAATTAAACTGGAAGCAATAGAACCGCAGAAAGAAGCTGTTTTTGATTCACTTTCATTTCGGGAAATGAGAAAAGTCTACGAAATAGAACTGGAAAAAAGATTGCATGAAATTACAATTCAACATCGATGATCTGAGAAATTTTTATTTCTTGGATGCAGAAAAGATTAGTTACCCTAATCTGGAATTTCTTATAAAAAAAGACCCTGCTTATGATGAGAAATTCATAATTTCAGAAGGATCAGATTTCGTGATAGGAGTGAAAAGAAAGGATAGAGGATACATAAAACTCATGCACGGATACAATAGTAAGCTTTTGAAGCAGCTGGAACAGAGATTAAGAGAAGAAAAGGTGAAAGAAGTTAGAGTTTTTGAATCTGCACCAAGATATATGTTTCCCGGTGTTGATCCACGGTATACAGGAATCTATATCTTCTTTCTAAATAATGGATATAAAGTTTTTGACTACACATTCAACATGTTCCTTGAATTAACTCATGTGTATACATATCAAAAAATTCAAGGTGTTGATATTATAAGAGCTAAAGCTTCGCATCACGAAGAGGTCCGTATATTTCTGAAAAAGCATTTTCCTCCATGGGAAGAAGAAGTTCTAACTTCCTTTATGTACGACCCACCGAGATTGGTTATTTCCCTGCAAAAAGGAAGAATTGTTGGATTTTCCGCCTTTGACACTAATAATCCAGGAGTTGGGTGGTTTGGTCCCATGGGTGTGAATAGTGGTTTGCGAGGAAAGGGAATAGGAAGAGCGCTTTTACTGGAAACTCTGAATTTCATGAAGGAAGTGGGCTACAAGAAGGCTATAATCCCCTGGGTTGGTCCTGTGGCTTTTTATTATAAAACTGTGGGGGCTACTATAAACAGGATATTCCTCAGGATGAAAAAAATGTTATGAAAATACTGAGATTCTCGATAAGATTCTTCTTTATTTTTCTTATAACTTCTGCACTTTATGGAATTATAGAATCACCTTTTAAAGATTCTCTATTCTTCAGTGGAGAATGGTGGCATATATTTTCAAACTATGATTCCCTGAGTAATAACTTTTTTGACAAGCGTATGGCTTATGTTGATAGCAGTGGATACCTGCATCTTCTAGCTATCAGGGAAAGAAGCACACAAGGTACACGATTTTATTCAGCGGGTATTAAATCTTCAAGAAAGAAAAGCTTTGGTATTTACAGAATCGAAGTAATAGGAAGAATAAATAATCTACTTAACACCTGCTTTGCTCCATTTCTTTACGACTGGGATATGGGGATATATGAGATAGATATCGAATTTTCAAAATGGGGTAACCCTCTTCATCTGGGAGGTAATTATAGCGTTCACTCCTGGAGACCAAAACATATAAGAAAGGGGATAACTTTTAAACCTCTTAGTGACTACAAAATCCAAGACCCTGTGGTTTCTATTCATTACATATACCTGTATCCAGATTCAATAAAATTTAAATCTTCAATCCCTGTGTATGTTCTACCTGAATCACTCCAAAAGACTATAAAGGACCAGCAGGAGATAATTATTTCTAAATGGAAAATCACGGATAAAAATTTTATACCCCAGCACAGAGGTTTATACCCTGAAGTCTACCTCTGGTGGCCCGTAAAGAAAAATACCGGTCCCGATACTGTTGAAATTATAGTCAAAAAATTTGAATACATACCTTTTAAAGATAACTAAATGTAGCGTTTTTTACTCTTTATTCCTGATAAAAACCTCTACAACCTTTGATTCGCCTATATTGTCCCAGAAATCACAGGCCTTCACTTTGATTAAATGCAATGTATCTGCAAGAGAATCCGTCTTAAAACTCAGACTGAAAGGTTCTGTGGAATCCCGGAGTTCCTCCTTGTTATCTACAAGTAAAGAAACCCACTTAACCTTGCTTTTATCCTGAATGAGAAAGTTTACATTTATCTCCCCTCTGAGGGTATCTCCAGTGTGAGGCTGAGTAATAGCAATGACTGGAGGATCCACATCAGGCTTCCCGGGAGGGGGCATTTTCCTTCCACATGCTGAGACTATAAAAGACGCCAATATCAGACTAATGCCTGCGTTTTTTATTATCTTTTTTCTTGCCTTTTCCATTTGCAACCTTTTTTTCACCCTTACCACTCTTCTTCAGGAAATCCATTATGTAATCCCCTACCTTTGCACCGCCTTTTTTGATCTTGTCATTCAATCCATCTTTATCTTTATCCACAAAGTAATCTTTCTTTATTTGAGTAGAATTTTTCTTGGAACTGGGAGGAGGCGCTTTCTCCCCCTCTCCAGCCCATACAGGAGTTACAAGAAGCAGGAAAATGAAAAACTTATCAATATTCATATATCTTTTTCTCCGACTTCTTCTTTTTATTATCTTTCTTGTCATCTCCATCATTTCCTTTTTCCTTGTATAATTTAGATTTTTTTCTATCCAGCTTCTGACCCCTTTTTATATTATTATCATGCTTAACACTCCTGTCAAATTCTTTATCATAAACAACTCTCCGTCTATCAGCAGATCTTTTGTCTATGTAATATTTTTCCCTATCGTAGCTATTATCTTTTTTGATATAATTTCTCTTTTTCAAATCCTGTTTTTCTTCTGCTTTGTAAAATTTATGCTCAAATCTCTGTGCTTTTACGCTTGTTGTAGGCTTTGATGTTTTTCCGCTCTTTTTTACATCTATAACTTTGTCCTTTTCCGCTGATCTGTAAGGCCTCTGTACCTGCTTTTGGGCTTTGATACGGATTTCGTCCTTATTAGCAATATCAGAAGGTCTGATGGGGGTTTTTGTCTTGTACTTTTTTATAACATCAAGTTTGATCTGTTTTACCTGTTTATAAGGTTTTCTATATTTTCCATCCTTTGGCGGTTTGTACCTGTATACAGGCCGGTTAAAATCGCTGTAATCCACGCAATTCCATACATGAATAACTGTATGATTTACGTTAACCACATAGATAGGTCTTCCCATAGGGTCCAGTGGTACCCAAGCAACCCAGTCAGGTCCATAGCTCCATTCAACCCATGCACCAGCCCAGCTGTCCCCAGGGACCCATATCCATCCTATACTTACCACAAAAGCCCATCTACCATAATGATATGGTATCCATCCCCACGGTTCATAGGGAACCCACACCCAGCCAACTCCTATTCGGTATACCCAGTGTCCATCATGATACGGCCTCCAGCCAAAATGTACCTTAGGTACCCATACCCATCCGTAAGGAGGGACGTATCTCCATCTCCCGTATCTTTCCAGCTCATACACACCGTAATAAACAGGGACGGGTATATACTCTACCCTGTGGACAACAACAAACCTCTCTTCAAAATCTCTTGCCCAGTAATCAAAACTATCGTAATCAAAATAAGGTCTTATGGTGATTCTTCCATTTTCCCTGGCAATTAATTGTTCACCCTCTCTGATTTTATAATCTGCAAAATACGCTCTCCCACTTATAACTTTAATGTATTGTTTTGAATCCTTTACATCTATTCTAACTCTGGTATACTGATCTAAATCTGTCCTGCCCAGATCTGATTCTATTGTGAAATATCTGTCTCTTGCGTATATTCTTACTTTTCCGGTATAAACATAAAGCGCAACAAGATCTTCAGTAACTCTATCAAAAATCACATCAGTGCGTTCTCCAAGCGTTAATACAGAACCATCGCTGAATTCAATTTCTAATCGGGACTTTGAAAAGGTCCTTACCTCATCACCTTCGCCCACTATATTATTCACCGTCAGATACTCAAAACCTCCCTCTCCATATCTTAAAATCTGGGCTTCACCCTTTACATAACCCACTCTACCGAATTCTTCCCCTCCGAAAAATATTGAAAAAAGCATCAAAAGTTTTACCAACATAATATCACCTCCTCTCCTTTAAATCGCTTTTAATTTTTATACTTAACTCATGATTTCCTTCTGCGATCTGGTACGCCCAATCAAAAATGATGAAATTATCTCTTAAAACATTAACTCTTATCTTAGCAAAGTGATTGTCTCCTGTCCATATTACATAGGAATGACCTGGTACAACCCGAACAATCCCATCCGGATCCCACCCGTCATAAGGAGCCCAGTTTATATCATCCAGTGATTCTGTATATCCCATATCCTGAATTTCAGCATAATTTACTGCCACTAAATATCCTTCTTGGTCAGCATCATTGTAATCAAAGTAGAAATCTGCGTTTTGGGAATCATATGAACAAGGGCTTTCCTCAGAAAGGTCATATCCGGAGAATTGTGGATAATAATCTTTCTCGAAAATCCTCATATCCCATCCTTCTGGACGTGGAGTATCAAAACAATCTTCCTCGGAAAGTTCACTCTCATTTCCATGAACATCAAAAGCACTTACTGCATAATAATAGGTCACTCCATTTTCAACATCCCTGTCTACATAATATGGTTCAGCAACCTCAGCTATCAATCTGAAATAGCCGTAAGGCTCATAATTTCTATACACCCTGTAGCCCGCAAGATCTCTTTCTGTATTCTCGTTCCAGAAGAGATACACAGCTTCGTCTCCTGTAATACTCATTAGACCTGTAGGAGCTGCAGGTGGTTCAGTATCAGGTCCTTCCAAATCACATGCTGTTAATATGAACATTCCCAAGAAGGTTATGAGCATTAATTTTTTCTTTTTCATCTTTTAACCTCCTTTTCACCATTTATATCTGCAATTTCACTGCCAGAATTATAGGAGATTTTTGCATAATTTAAGGGCATCCCTTAAAAAGTGATGCACAAAAATTGTGCATTTTCGGAAAATGATTTAAAAGTTTTGAAGTTAGGGGACTGTGTTATTATTTGTGTATTTGTCAGTGCAAAAATACATGCCACCTTCTTCTCCAAAATTATTTCTAGCCGAAATTATTTTTCCATTGTGGGTTAGCTTTTTTCTGTGGGCCTTCTCAAGTTAGTTATACAATTTTACTATGGTTTTATTGTGCATGTTCAGGAGGTATATGATGTATTTTCTCGAGTATCCTGCGATGGTCCGGAGGTCGTTAATTATGAGAGGGTTTTTCTTTTTTGAAGGCTTTTTTATATACTTTTTGGTTGGTGGAGATTATACTTTCCTTTTGTTTTGCATTAGGATTATAAAGCCTCTGGATCTCCCCCCTCTTTTTATTCCAGGATTTCTGAGGAAACAAAACCCCCCTCGGTAAGATTCTTTTTGAGAACCAGCGCTCTATTTACTTGACTATCCACAGGATTTAAAATATCCTAAAATCACAAATTAAAGGAGGTTTAAATAGGATGAAAAATGTAAATTTTAAAATTTCCCTCTCAAAAAGAGCATCTGTTATGCCCGCATCTCCAATAAGAAAGCTTTATCCTTATGCTGTAGAAGCAAAGAAAAGAGGAATTACTGTTTACCATCTTAATATAGGGCAACCTGATATCCCTACCCCCCCACAGATTTTCGACGCTATCAAAAATTATGATGAAAAGGTGCTACCGTATGGCCCATCAGATGGTCTTCCCGAGCTGAGAGAAACCATAGCGAGATATTTTAATAGATTTAACGTTACCGTTTCCCCTGATGAAGTATTTATTACCACCGGTGGTTCGGAGGCTATCTTGTTCGCTTCAATGGCAATAGCAGATTTTGGTGACGAAATTATTCTACCCGAGCCATTTTATACAAACTATAATGGTTTTGCAATAGTCTCTGGCATTAAACTTGTCCCTGTGAGTACTCATGTAGAAAACGGTTTCCATCTCCCTGACAAAAGCGAGTTTGAGAAAAAGATAAATTCGCGCACAAAAGCAATATTATTATGCTCTCCCAATAATCCAACTGGGACAATATACACTGATGAAGAACTGGAAATGGTGATAGATTTGGTGAAAAAATACAATCTGTTTCTTTTGGTTGATGAAGTCTACAGGGAATTTGTCTTCAATGGTGGTGAACCAAAAACAGTCTTAAGATACAGTGACATTTCCGATAGGCTGATCGTTCTCGATAGTATTTCAAAGCGCTTCAGTGCCTGTGGGGCCAGAATTGGCTTTATAATCACAAAAAATAAGCACGTACTGGAAGCTGTGTTGAAATTTGGGCAGGCAAGACTCTGTCCCCCTACAATTGAACAGGTTGGAGCCATTGCTGGTTTTAAATATATGGATGAATTTATGGAGGACATGATTAGAGAATATGAAAAAAGACGGGATATTGTTTTTGAAGAGCTGGAAAAGATAGAGGGTGTCTTTGCAAGAAAACCTGAAGGAGCCTTTTACACCATAGTTAAATTACCGGTAAAAAATGCGGAAGATTTTGCAAAGTGGATGCTGAAAGATTTCAACTTGGATGGAAAAACCACCATGGTTGCACCAGCAGAGGCTTTTTATCTAACTCCAGGAAGGGGAAGAAACGAAGTAAGAATAGCCTATGTATTAGAAGAAGATAAATTAAGAGAAGCAATTAGAATTCTTGGAGAGGGCCTAAAAAAATATAGAGAGAGGTGAATTATGTGGGAGGGACCGCTGGAGAAAATCGATGATTTCAGATGGAGAATTCCTAGGAGTTATAAAAGAGGGATGAGAGTCCCAGGAATTATATACGCCTCGGAAAAACTACTGGAATCAATCAAAAAAGATATGGCACCCGAACAGGTGGCAAACGTTGCCCATCTTCCGGGTATCCAAAAATATTCCCTTGCCATGCCAGATATCCACTGGGGGTATGGTTTCCCTATAGGTGGAGTTGCTGCTTTCGATGCAGAAACCGGGGTTATTTCACCTGGTGGTGTTGGGTACGATATTAACTGTGGGGTAAGGATTATCCGCACAAATCTTACAAAGAAAGATATAGAAAAATACCTGAATAAAATTGTTGATGCCCTTTTTAGACATGTTCCTGCGGGTGTGGGGAAAGGCGGTAAAATCAGAGTAACGGAATCTGAACTCAAAGAAGTTATGGTGAAAGGTGCTAGATGGGTAGTAGAAAGGGGCTACGGATGGAAAGAGGACCTTGAGAGAACAGAAGAAAATGGTTCTATGCCTGGCGCTGACCCCTCTAAAGTGAGCCCTCGGGCAATTCAGAGGGGTAGACCTCAGCTAGGCTCTCTCGGGGCTGGGAACCATTTTCTTGAGGTTCAGGTTGTGGAGCGGGTATTTGATAAAGAAGCTGCAAAAGTAATGGGTATAGAGGAAGGCCTTATCACCATTATGATCCATACAGGATCTCGTGGTTTTGGACATCAGGTATGTGATGATTATGTGAAGACACTTCAAAGAGCAATGCAAAAATATGGCATACAGGTGCCTGATAGACAGCTTGCTTCTGTTCCATTTAAATCGCCAGAAGGGCAGGCATATTTTGGCGCCATGGTTGCTGCTGCAAATTTTGCATGGGCTAACAGGGAATTTATAACCCACTGGGTGAGAGAGGCCTTTGAATCGGCTCTGGGTGAAAGCGCAGAAAAACTTGGAATGCACCTTGTGTATGATGTTGCTCATAACATAGCTAAAGTGGAAGAACATGATGTAAATGGTACAAGAAAACAGGTTGTTGTTCATCGCAAGGGAGCAACCCGGGCTTTTCCCAAAGGACATCCTAAGGTACCAGAAGTATACAGGCCTGTTGGACAACCTGTCCTCATCCCAGGGGATATGGGAACAGCTTCCTACATACTGATAGGAACGGAAAGAGCTATGAAAGAGACTTTTGGTTCCACTGCCCATGGTGCTGGTAGGCTTCTCTCAAGAAAAGCAGCTATAAGAGCTACTGCCGGTAGGAGAGTGGTAGATGAATTAAAAGCAAAAGGAATCATTGTAAGAGCCCATTCCACAGAAACAGTGAGAGAAGAGGTACCAGAGGCATATAAAGATGTAGATATTGTAGTGGATACTGTACATAGAGCAGGAATCTCCAAGAAAGTGGCACGCATGGTTCCCTTAGCTGTTGTGAAGGGATAACTTACAGGAAATTACATTATTTCTCTCACTGCAACAATTCTGAATAACCTACTCAAAATTATATAAATTGTAATTGTAGCTGAAATTTATTGTTGTCTCTTTTTCCTAAGTTCTGCCTCAATCCATTTTAACCATGCGTCAAAACCTTCGCCGGTCTTTGCAGAAATATCAAATATCTGTAAGTTGGGGTTTACCTGTAGAGCATTTCTGTGCAGTGTTTTCTTATCTACATCAAGAACACTTGCCAAGTCGATCTTATTCACCAACAGTACACTGGAAATTCTAAACATCAAAGGATATTTAAGAGGCTTATCCTCACCCTCTGGCAAGCTTACTATCACCACATTTTTGTCTGCTCCCGTATCAAATTCTGCAGGACAAACAAGATTCCCCACATTTTCTATAAAAATGAGATCGAGATCCTGTAAATTGAGAGAAAGAGCAGCTTCTCTCACCCAGCTCGCCTCCAGATGGCACTCACCACCAAAGGGTTCGGTGTTAATCTGAATTATTGGTACACCGAGCCCGGATAATCTCTGGGCATCTATGGTGGAGGTTATGTCACCTATAATAACAGCAATTCGATAATCATTTTTGAGAGCCTCTACACTTTGTTCGATGATGCATGTCTTTCCAGAGCCAGGAGAACTCATCAAATTAAGCACCAGGACTCCATGCTGAGAGAATAACTCCTTATTTGATTTTGCAACAGCCTCATTGGCTGCCAGAACCCTTCTTAAGATTTTAATTTCCATTTAGCCCTCCTCTATTTCTATGGATTCAATTTCAAGTTCTCTACCTGATAAAAGCTCAACGTGATTGGAACCACAAAAAGGACAGATAAAAAGAGGCTCATCTATTACGAAGTCTCTGTCACATTTTTTACAAATACCTTTTACAGGTATTTCTTGGATTTTGAGTTCGGCATTTTCCATTGATGAACCTTCGGCAACAAATTTAAAACAAAAAATTAATGCTTCAGGTACTACTGCTCTTAACTTTCCAACCCTTAAATTAATTCTGGTAACTACTGCTTTTTTATCCTTCAAAACTTCTTCTATGGTCTTCTTTATATTTTCGGCTATTGTAAGCTCATGCATTTCAGCATATCCTCGGGAGCTGTTCACCGACCAGCATATCTACAATTCTTGTACCACCTGAACGGGTTTTCATACAAACCAATCCCTTAGGTTCATCAACAATTTCTCCTATTATATGAGTGTCTTTCCCCAGTGGATGCCTGCGCATAACCTCCACTATTTTCTCAGCATCTTCAGCCCCTGCTATTATAACAACTTTTCCCTCATTTGCTATGTATAACGGGTCAAATCCCAGAATTTCACAAACGGCCTTCACTTCTTCTTTCACAAGTATCTTTTCTTCCTCAAGTATAATTCCGAAATTTCTATTTTCGACGATTTCATTCAGAACTGTCGCAAGACCGCCTCTTGTAGGGTCTCTCATAAATTTAACTTTATTAGAAATTTTAATAACACTTTGAATCAAATCATTCAAAGGTGCACAGTCACTCTCTATATTCACATCAAGACCGAGCTCAGCTCTCTCTGAGAGAATTGCAATCCCGTGTTCTCCTATGGAACCATTCAGAATTATCCGGTCTCCAACCTTGATATTCTCAACAGACAGATCCTCTTTTTCTATAATACCAATTCCTGAGGTATTAATAAATATTTTATCACCTTTCCCCCGTTCAACCACCTTGGTATCCCCCGTAACAATCTCAACTCCGGCTTTCTCAGCTGTTACTTTCATAGAATCTATGATTTTCTCCAAGAGTTCATATTCAAAGCCTTCTTCTATCACCACTGAACAGGAAAGATATAAAGGATTCGCCCCTACTACCGCAAGGTCATTTATCGTACCGCACACAGCCAGTTTTCCAATATCTCCTCCGGGGAAAAAAATGGGGTTAACCACATAACTATCTGTAGTAAAAGCTATTGGATTTCCATTTAAGTTAATAATTGCAGAATCAGAAAGGGATGATAGAATGGGATTATCAAATTTCTGGAGGAAGAGTTTTTTAATTAAGTCGTGCATCAATTTTCCACCACTTCCATGAGCCATAGTAATTTTACTATTTTGAGGAGAATTCCTCATAATTTTTCCTCCTGCATAGCCCGGGAATTAAAACCATATTTATAATAAGCTGCGCATGTACCTTCTGATGACACCATGCAGGGGCCCACAGGATTTTCTGGAGTGCATCTTTTCCCAAATAGTGTGCAATCCAGAGGAGTTTTCACCCCTCTCAGGATCTCACCACATATACATCTGGTATTTTTTTTCCTTTTTTGGATTTTAATCTTAATCTTTTTTTCAATATCAAAGTCACTATACTTATCCTTTATTTTCAAACCACTCCTGGGTATCACTCCCAATCCCCTCCATTCACAATCAGTCGGCTCAAAAACTTCTTCTATTAATCTCTGGGCCTTTGGGTTGCCATGCTCTTTCACCACTCTTCTATACTGGTTCTCAACCCTAGGTTTCCCATATACTATCTGCTTAACTAGCAAAAGGATACCCTGAAGAATATCTACGGGCTCAAAACCAGTTATAGCACATGCTACCCCATATTCTTCCGGAATAACCTTATAAGCTTCAACGCCAATAATGGTAGATACATGACCTGGAAGAATGAAGCCATCAACACACACCTCTTTATCATCCAGCAGAGCCCTAAGCGCCGGGGGTATAAGTTTATGCATACTTAAAACATAGTAATTTTTTATACCATTCATTTTTGCATCAAGAATTGATACCGCAACGGTGGGTATGGTGGTCTCAAAGCCCACACCGAGGAATACTACAATCTTTTCAGGATTTGATATTGCAAGTTGGAGTGCATCCGCTGCGGAATATACCACTTTTATTTCCCGTCCTTTCGATTTTTCAGTAGAAAGAGACGAAAAAGTTCCGGGTACTTTCATCATATCCCCAAAGGTAGTGAGGATAATATTTTCTTTTTCTGCATAAGCTATTGCTTTGTCAATATCAGCATCGGCTGTAACACACACAGGGCAGCCAGGTCCGGATAGTAATTGAATGTTTGGTGGTAGCAGGTTCTTAATGCCGTACCGGGCAATAGACATGGTATGAGTTCCACAAACTTCCATTAATGTTATATACTTCCCCTTTGCGATTTTAGCTATTTGCGAAGCAAGTTTTTCACACAGTTTACTGTCTCTGTATTCGTCTATATATTTCATAATCTTTCAAATACTTCCCTCAGCAAAGAAAGCATTTCCTCAGCTTCCTTTTCATCAAGCACCTGAATTGCAAAGCCCGCATGGAGAATCACATAATCACCAACCTTTACATTGTTTACAAGCCTTAAATCCACTTCTCTCTTAACACCACCAATCTCCCCAATCCCAACTGAACCCTTTTTCTCAACTATCTTAACTGGAATTCCTAGACACATAGTCTCCTCGTATATTTAGATTAAAGTGTTTCGCTGCTTTACTCAACTTATACATTATAACTCATTTCCTGTTTTCATAAGTTGAGCTGCTATTACTGCCTGTCCCAGGGATATACCTCCATCATTTGGTGGAACTCTGTTATGGGTATAAACTTCAAAGTTCATTTCATGTAATTTGTCAACCGCAGTTTTCAAAAGCACCATATTCTGAAACACACCTCCACTCAAAACCACTCTCTTCAAACCATATTCACTTGCAATTTTCAAAACAACCTCGCATATTATTTCGGCAATAGTATTATGAAACTTTGCTGAGATTACAGAAGTTTTTACTTTTTGATTTAAATCATTGATAATACCTTGAAAAATCTTTGCCGGGTTTATAATTATCTTTGAATTTTGATTTTCCAGCTCGTAATTGTATCTTCCCGTATATCCTTCCTCCGCAAGCATCTCCAGCTCAATGGCTGCCTGGCCTTCATAACTTATATTCCTCCGTATACCAAGAAGAGCAGAGACTCCATCAAATAATCTTCCAGCGCTTGAAGTAAGGGGAGAATTTATTCCTTTCTTTATAAGGGCCAAAAGGGCATTGCATAATCCTCTGTCTATTTCTCTCACAAAATCAATACCCAAATCAAATATTTGATCTCCATAGATATCATAAAGGTACGAAAAAGCCATCCTCCAAGGTTCCACAATTGCCTTCACTCCTCCAGGCATAGGGATATACTTAAAATGGGCAACTCTTTTAAAATTAGCAAAATCGGCAACGAGAAATTCCCCTCCCCATAGCTTTCCATCACTGCCATAACCTAAACCATCAAAAGCTACTCCAATAACTTTTCCAGTTATACCATTATCTACCATGCAGGAAACAATATGCGCATGATGATGTTGTACAGGGACTTGTTTTATAGGTAATTCCCTTGCATATTTTGTGGAAAGATACTCAGGGTGCATGTCATGGGCTACCACTACCGGGTCTATACTGAATAATTTCTTAAAATGTTCTATACCCTTTTTAAAGGCGACCAATGTTTCAAGATTTTCGAGGTCTCCTATGTGATGGCTCAAAAATGCATAATCTTCACGAATAACACAAAAAGTATTTTTTAACTCAGCTCCGCATGCAAGTATGTGAACGTCGGATTTAAAAGGAAGCTTTATTGGATCAGGAACATAACCTCTAGATCTCCTAAGTATCATTTCTTTTCCATTAAAACACCTAGAGACAGAATCGTCACATCTCATATAAATATCTCTATTATGCATTAAAAAATAATCGGCTATTCCCCCAAGCCTACTTAATGCTTCCTCGTTCTTGAAACATATGGGCTCTTCACACAAATTTCCGGATGTCATTACCAAAATAAGTCCGGATTCCTGCAGTATGAGATGATGAAGTGGTGTGTAAGGAAGCATCACTCCATGATATCGTTGATTTGGGGCTACTCCAGGAGCAAGTGGATCTGGATCTTTCTTTCTGAGAAGAACAATAGGCCTTTTTTCTGAAAGAAGAAGTTTTTCTTCCACTTCATTCAATCTGCAAAAAGATTTTACTGTATCGATATCTTTCGCCATCACAGCAAAAGGCTTTTCCTCCCTCCCTTTCCTTTTACGAAGGGTGGATACAGCCTGATGGTTCTGAGCATCACATGCAAGATGAAACCCACCAAGACCTTTTATAGCAACAATTTTACCCTCATGTAAAAACTCACATATCTTTTGTATAGGATCGTCTGCTTTAATGATATTTCCTGTGTGATCCATGATTTCCAAGTGAGGACCACACTGGGGGCAGCAATTGGGCTGTGCATGAAATCTTCGTGAAGAAGGATCTTCATATTCCGCCCTACACCGTTCACACATAGTGAAATCTTTCATAGTTGTCCTTTCTCTATCATACGGGATATCCATAATGATAGTAAATCTAGGACCACAATTAGTACAGTTAATAAAAGGATACCTATAACGGCGATCCTGAGGATCAAACAACTCTTTAAGGCATTCTTCACAGGTAGCTATATCGGGAGAGATGAGAACGAATTTTTCTGTTTTTCCTGCACTTGGTTTGATGGTAAAGTCTGTATAATTTACCAGTGGGAGCTCCTGAATGATTATCTTCTCAATTTTGGAAAGTGGAGGAGCTTCATCCTGCAAATTTTTGAGGAATTTCTCAATCAGGAAGTCTTCTCCTTCAATCTCAATCTTAACACCTTCATTATCATTAAGTACAAACCCTTTCAATGAATATCTGTTGGCAAGGGTATAAATAAAAGGCCTGAAGCCTACACCCTGTACTATACCTTTTATTCTTATTTCCAATCTTTTCATCCAAATATCCGGTTTTTCTACAGAATTATCGTAGTATCTCAATACCTTCCCGCTTTAAAATCTCCCCTCTTTTTTATAAAAACATGACATGAACTAAATCATAGTTGTGGAACATATACTACATTGTTTTTTTCAATTCTGCTACCCCCCCCCTGCTTCAATAACCCCCTCTCCATCAAGGATTATAAGGATTTCTTCAAAATCGGAAGTGGAGTGTAAACCGCAATCCGAGCCAGGTTCAAGATAAACATGGCCTGCGTGGAGTACTTCTGTGTGTTCTCTCAGTATAGGTAATGATTTATCCTTTTCTAAACTAACAACCTTAACTGTTTTTTCACTCATATCCAAAAACCTTCTCTTGTATTTATGCTTAAATTTAATTTTTAACCAAAATGCAAATTCATGCAAATTACTGTAAATTTTTTCACCAATAAATGTATCTCGATTGTATATATTCATTTTTAGATTTAAAATAATTATTAAATCAAGGAGGAAGTCATGCGGTATGTCAAAATCTTACTTTTCTTTTTACTTGCGAATATATCAAATGCTGAGGTGAAATACGAGAAGGGCAAAGTAATCTTTATCATGGAGGCTCCGGAAGCAAATAAGGTAGTGGTCACAGGAACCTTCTTAAATTGGAATCCCCAGGGAATTGAAATGGAAAAACGGGATGGGAGCTGGTTTGCGGAGATAGAATTGAAACCTGGAGAATATGAGTATAAATTCATCGTAGATGGAACATGGGTTGAGGATCCAGACAACCCAAGAAAAGTCCCTGATGGTTTCGGTGGGTTTAATTCAGTATTTGAATTAACTGAAGATGGTAAAATAATAACAGTGGGTAAGTTAAAAACTCCATCGTCAAAAGCAATAAAAACTTCATGGAAGGGTCCAGAATATACTCCCGAAGGAGTTTTATTCAGGTTTTATGCACCTGATGCCAACAGGGTTTTTCTGGCTGGAACATTTAACAATTGGGCCCCGGATGCTCTACAAATGCAGAAGGATGAAAACGGAATTTTTTCAGTTAAGATTAAACTCCATCCGGGAACATATCAATACAAATTCGTCATCGAAGGAACAACCTGGAAAGAGGATCCTACAAACCCTGCCAAGGTAGATGACGGTTTTGGTGGATTTAATTCAGTGTTCAAATTAACAGAAGAAGGGGAAATAATACTCGAATCGCCAAAACAACAAAAATTACCCGACGAACCTGTAATAAATCAGTTAAAACCTCTCGGGACTCCACTTTATTTAGCAATAGTCTGGCATCAGCACCAGCCTCGATATTACAAAGACTTGAAAACCGGTGAATCCTTTGCACCATGGGTGAGACTTCACGGAATTAAAGACTATTATGATATGGTCTCAATTCTTGAGAAGTATCCTGATATACATTTCACAGTTAACCTTACTCCTGTACTTCTTATGCAGCTTGAAGATGAGATAAAACTTTATGAAGAGGGGAAATCACCTGACGTTTGTGTGAGAATGACTCTCAAAAATGCAGATAGTTTGACATATGAAGATAAAAAGTATCTCCTGGAAAACTTCTTCAGCGCCAACTGGGACAATATGATCGATATCTGGCCAAGATACAAAGAATTGAGGCTAAAAAGGGCATTCACAACCTCCGGTTCCATAGATTTTGATGCTTCCATTAAAAAGTTCACAACCCAGGATTGGAGGGACCTCCAGGTTTGGTTCAATCTTGCATGGTTTGATCCGGATTTTCAAGAGGGAGATGTAAAACTTCCCACAGGGGAGACTGTCAGTGTTAAAAAATTCATTGATAAAGGCAGAAACTTTAGCGAAAAAGATAAAAGAGAAATAATAGATATCCAATTTAAAATCTTGAAAGCGATCATTCCTGAGCATAGAAAACTCCAGGAAAGAGGACAGATAGAGGTAATCACCACGCCCTATTTTCATCCTATTCTACCTTTGATTTACAATACAGATCTTGCAAAAGAGGCAATGCCCCTTACTCCTCTACCCCCTAAGTTTAGCTATCCTGAAGATGCGGAATGGCATGTGAAGAAAGCTGTAGAAAAATACGAAAAAATATTTGGGAGAAAACCTGTGGGGATGTGGCCAGCAGAAGGGTCTGTAGCTCAGGCAATAGTTCCTATAGTGAGAAAGGCCGGGTTTAGATGGATGGCATCGGATGCCGGTGTTCTCTCAAGATCTTTGAACCAGGGACTCCTTCAAGAAGATGATCTCTACAGGCCTTATAAGGTTATAGCAGGCGAAGACACCTTATATATGGTCTTCAGAGACACAGATCTTTCAGATAGAATAGGTTTCAGATATAAATCCCTTACGGGGGTTCAGGCAGCCAACGATTTTATACTGCGGCTTTATGAAATCCATAAAAAGTTTGCCAATTCAAATGAGCCTCACCTTGTAACCGTAATACTGGATGGTGAAAATGCCTGGGAATGGTATAAACACGATGCCAAGGAATTTTTCCACTCCTTTTATTCACAACTAAGTCAGGCAAAATGGATTAAAACTGTTAAGGTTTCAGAATTCCTTGAAAAATATCCACCCAAAAGAATCATAACACATCTTTTCGCCGGATCCTGGATAAATGCTGATTTTTCGACATGGATTGGAGAACCCGAAGAAAATATGGCCTGGGACTACCTTGGAAAGGTCAGAAAAGATTACGAGAAAGCAAAACTCTCCGGTAAATATTCTGCCGAAGTTCTGGAAAAGGCTTTTCATGAGCTTGCATCAGCTGAAGGTAGCGATTGGTTCTGGTTTTTTGGAAATGATCAGAATGCTCCCGGAGGTGATAAGTGGACTGATGTGATGTTCAGAAGGACTCTTAAAAACGTTTACGAAATCCTTGGTAAACCCTACCCTGCCTACCTCGACAGTTCAATACTCACCGGCGCAATTTCCTATGTTTCTCCTGAGGGTGGAATCATGGCAAGGTCAAACCCGGTACTAAATGCGAAACTAATTAAAGAAATAAAAGATCCTGCAGGGGATGACTACGGACCTGGAACTTATACCTATCCCGGAAATACTGTGTTCAAAAAGGGGCTATTCGATATTCTATCAGTCAGAATCTATGAAACAGCTGACAAATATTATTTTGGGATTAAGTTTCCTGTATTTGATAACCCCTGGCAGGCTCCCTTGGAATTCTCCCACAAGTTTATACAGCTTTACATTGACTACAAAGAAGGAGGAAATAATAAAACACCCCTTAAAACCCTCGGAGTATCATTTGAATCTCCTTGGGATTTATGCATTTTTACAAGTGGTTGGAATGATGCGCTGGGGGTATACGATGCAAGTTTCAACAGGTTGACCATTCCGGAGGTATATTTTGATAAGAAAAATCGTGAATTACTTATGGGTATCGAGAAATCCTTGATTAAGTTTAAAGAGGCAAAATTGTATCTTGTAGTGACATCATACGATGGATATGGAGAAGAAAAAATGAGAAGGGTCACCATCAGCGGAGGTGAATGGGAATTTGGAGGAGCAGAAAAAGAGCCAGCTCCAAAAGTGATAGATGTTCTTTATCCCGAAACAGGCGTTCAGGAAGATATCCTTTCCAGTTATATAAAAGGTGAAACACCTAAATTAAAACCCGTGGAAATAAAATGAGCTATATATTATTAGTACTTTTGGTTTTGGGACAGCTGGAGAAAATTGAAAATACGGGGAAATGGAGAAATAATAATATCTGGTATACTCCGGAAGAATCACCTGAGTTTGAAGGTAGAGCCATGGGAATTGGAGTAGATGGTGAGAATCTCTATATTAATATTTTTAGGAGGAGAGAGTAAATGCTCACACCGATTTTTTACATAGGCCTGGCCATTGTAGGAGGATTTGTCGGTGGTCTCTTTGCAAATAAACTCAAGCTTCCCAGGGTTACAGGATATATACTGGTTGGGATCCTGTTCAGCCCCTATGTTACAGGGATTGTGCCTCTCAAACTCATTCAGGGTACGGATCCCCTAACCAATTTTGCTCTGGCCCTGATAACATTTACCGTGGGTGGCTCTTTATCAATGGTCCGACTCAAGCGCTTTGGTAGAACTATTCTCACCACCACTATATTCGAGGCAGAGACGGCATTTTTACTCGTAATAGCGGCCTTTGCTATTCTCCTTCCCATATTTCTCAAAAATGGAGGGCATCATTCATACCTTCTTTATTTTCTCCCGGCAGCCTTACTGTTTGGAGCAATGGCATCACCTACGGATCCTGCAGCAACTCTGGCTGTAGTACATGAATACAGGGCAAGGGGGCCTCTTACAACTTCTCTCCTGGCAGTTGCAGCCTCTGACGATGCTCTTGGTATTGTTAATTACAGTTTTGCAGTGAGCGTTGCCGCTGTCCTGACCAAAGGCGCCCATCTCTCCCCTCTAAACCTTATTCTAACACCCCTTAAGGATATATTCGGCTCAATATTTCTTGGAATTATTGCGGGTATCATAATCTGGAAGGCCATGGATTATATTTTCAGGGAAGGAGCCGTGCTTTCAGTAACCACAGGAATTTTACTTTTAGTGTACGGGGCTTCAAGCAAGCTTAACTTCGATCCCCTTCTTACCACAATGACAGCTGGTGCAGTGGTTGTTAATTTTTCAAGACACGCTCACCGGCTGTTTGAGATACTGGAAAAATATTATGAAGAGCTTATCTTTACCCTTTTCTTTGTGATTAGTGGAGCGCATATCCAACCAGTAGTTTTACTAAAGGCATTTCCACTGGTCATTATATTTGTACTTTTCAGATTTGCAGGTAAAATTGGAGGAGCCTATTTTGGAGCCAAGTTGTCTAAAGCTCCTCCTCAGGTTTATAAAAATATAGGCTTTGGTCTCGTACCCCAGGGAGGAATTGTAGTGGGACTCGCCTTTCTCATATCCAAGCTCCCTGAATTTCAAAGCTTCGGCAATGTCCTCCTCAATGTAGTAATTGGAACCACAACCCTTCACGAAATTCTCGGCCCGGTTTTCTCCAAGATTGCCATATCACGGGCCGGAGAGCTTAAGGGGGGAGAACATGAAGAAGATTAAGGAAATAATGACCCCTATAGAAAAGGATTCACCGGTTGTTAGAATAGACGACCCACTTATTGATGTAGCACAATTTGCAGTTAAGTACCAATATAGGCGCTGCCTGTATGTTGTTGACCATGAAGGAAAACTAAAGGGTGTCCTTATGCTTTACGATTTATTAAAACATCTTCTAAGAGAAAGTACGGAATTTTTCCCCCTTCCGGGGGCTTCATCCCTTGAAATAATAGATGTTCTTTTTTCGCAAACTGCACAGGATATTATGAAAAGGCATGTTGTAGCATTTAATGAAGAAGAAGATATTCGGAAGGCGGTCACAAAGATGCTTCAGCTTGGGGTGAAAGATGCTCCTGTTGTGAACACAGAGGGGAAGGTGGTAGGGTATATAAGTCTGGTGAAT
>Ga0180301_10000662_pt1 | contig 26790 bp, 6 predicted proteins | sample GuaBasSediGuay16_FD_121797 | JGI IMG/M metagenome (GOLD analysis project Ga0180301, IMG submission 121797) | Subseafloor sediment microbial communities from Guaymas Basin, Gulf of California, Mexico - Guay16, Core 4569-2, 12-15 cm | ecosystem: Environmental > Aquatic > Marine > Hydrothermal... | reverse complement strand
GATGTGATAGTTGCGCCCTGCGGCTCGAACAATGCAGTAAGCACCGGACCGACCATATATACCATCGCAAGATTGGATATCGCATATAACACCATAGACACCACAGATATCACCAGTAGGTGCCATCGGCGAAGAGTTTGTGAGAATACTCGCCACCATAATTTCAATGGTTTATTTTTCTTATCAGCCATACAATAAACCAAACATAGCAGACTCGCTTTGGCAAGATTTTTCTATGAAACATAGCAAATCGAGACTCGTGATGATTAATACAAATAGCAATAAGTGAGAATGAAAATGGACTGGTTTTGTTCCCGGTGTGGATTTTATAATTGTTTAAACTGTGACTTTTGCAAACCCTCTATGCCGATTTCTTTGCTGAATGCACCGCATTTGTTCGGGGGATTCGGTGTAGTTCGATTTATCGAACGGAAAATAGAAACCGAAGATACCTACAGATAAAAAGCGAAATTGGTGTGAGATTAAAATGTTTGCATTGTTTTCTATTTCGCTCGATTGCGAAATCAACCCCCACTAAATTCGTTGAATTTCAATTAAATTCTATTATATTGTGGTTAAACCAATGGAGGTAATGATGAGAGTATCGCAAGAATTATTGAATCGACTTGCAAAACTTGCCCAGACCGAACGCACGGTGTTCTCTGCATATATAGAAACCACTGGCAATTGGGATAATGTGCAAGAAATAATTCAGCGGGAAACCGACAGAATAATGCCACTTCTTACTCCCGAAGAAACAGAATATTTCGATGTTTCCATTTCACTATTTGAGGACTATATCCAAAAAAAGAGGGAAAAAAATTATTCTGGACCGGGATTGGCATTCTTTATAGATATCGGAGCGGATTACTATCAGGGAGTTGAACTTACTATCCCACCAAGACATAGCTTTTTTGCTATGGACAACGAGGCGATTATACTGCCACTGGCGATGGAATTGGATGAATATGAACCGGTGGGAGTGATAATGGCTGATGCATCCGGCGGAAGAATAATTATACTCGCTGGAGAGGTTCTGGAAAATGTGGACGATATCGATGCGAAAGTGCATCATTTGAGCAAAGTGGGTGGATGGTCTCAGATGCGCTATCAACGGCGGAGAGATAAGCAAGTAAAACATTTTGCAAAGGAAATAGCATCACAAGCGGATAAAATATTCGTTAAAGAAAATATCCGAAGAATACTATTGGCTGGGAGAAAAGAAATTCTAACCGCAATCGAGGAAGAATTGTCCTCGCAAGCACGAAACAATATTATCGACAGAATTCGATGGGATTTAGATGCTACCGATAATGAATTTATAAAAAAAGTCTCGCCATTATTCCGGCAAGTAGAACGACAGCAGGAAAAGGATATTCTAAAAACATTCATAGGCGAATTGAGACGGCACGGTCTGGCAATCGCCGGCATAGAGGATACCAAGCGCGCTCTCCAGTTCGGACAGGTGGATACATTGATTCTGGATAGTAAACTGAAACCGACTATTTCCGAGGAATTGACCAGTATTGCGGAGGCTACTTCGACATATGTGGAATTTGTTCCGCCCGATAATGAAATACTGAATAAATTCGATGGCGTGGGTGCAATATTACGATACAAATCGGATTGAAACATTAACACACAATCGCTGCCAATTTATAATGCGTAAAATCATAATCACCATAATACTGATATTTTCATCTTTTCTGTTCGGCGAGACCATCCGAGGAGTAGTAGTGGATAAGGCGAAGATTTGCGCAATTTTGAATATGAATTCCCACTGTTTGGATTTTGTGGAAATAAATGTAGTAAAAAATTATGAGGAGTTAAATCGTCAGACATCACATCATATACCCGAATGGGGAGTCGGTGTAGCTATTCCAGAGAAAAATAGAATATTGATAACTGAAAGTGGCGATGCCGAGAAAATACACAAAATCCTACACCACGAACTAACTCACATAGCATTGCACAGGAAATTACGGGGTATCCCCATACCACGCTGGTTCGATGAGGGAATAGCAAATTATTTAGCCGGCGGATTCGAAATATCACAGCAGGCGCAGATTGCCTGGGCAGTGCTGTGGAGAAAAGTTATTTCTCTTTCTGCACTGGAACAGGTATATACTTTCAATTCTGCGGATGCGGAATTAGCTTATGCCGAATCGCACGATGCAATATTGTTTCTCGCCGAATATTCACCTATAGGTTCGATATGCGATTCAATCGCACATTATGGCGAATTTGAAAAAGGCTTTCAGACCGCTGTGCGAATGAATATATACCAGTTCTATCGAGAATGGGAAAAACATCTGGGCAGAAAATATTTGCCTTTCGTGATATTGGGAGATTCCAGGTTCCTATGGACATTAATAGTTATTTTTCTGCTGGTGTTTGGGATGGTAAAATTTATAAAACAGCGCACACATTTTGCGCGACTTCGCCAACAAGCCGATGAACAAGGTTGGAATGAACCACCAGAACACTATATGTGAATGATTTATACAATCTGCCTCGAAACTTTTATTGCGAAAATTGAAAGGACGAACCAATCTATTAATAATTGCACAAATAAAGCATTGACAGGCTCTCCCGACAACTCGGGACGAGATTTAGAAAATGTCAGTGGGGATGAAAAAATGTAGATGACCACAAGAGTCGTCCCCACGAATAGTAATTTTTTCGTCTGTATCTATCCGTGCTAATTTGTGGTTCAGGTTTGTTTGTTAAATTCTGACCAGTCGGGAATGCTCCCAATGACATTGTGAGTAGTTTTCAAATATTTTTATATATCCTCGACCACAGCGATTTTTTCCGGTGCGATAATCTTATTTATTTGTTTTATAACCTCATTCGCCTCATTGGGATGTTTATTTATCCACTCGATTAAATCCTGGTCGCTGGCTATTGCGCTCTTTATTCTTTCCTCGATATTCACAGCGGTTTGAAGTTGTTTCCAGGCATCTGTGAATCTGCCCTCGTATAGCGCTAATATGGCAAGATTTATGTGTGGCAACGATGCATATGTAGATTTCCTTCGAACAGCAGATAAATAATTCTCCTGTGCTGCGTCATAATCACCTAAAAGGAAGTATGCATAACCTCGATTGTTATATGCGAGTGAAAAATCGGGATTCAATTGGATACATTTATCGTAATCTTGGATAGCACCTTTTAAATCTCCCATTCTTCTTTTCACTACGCCACGGTTATTATATGCTTGAGCCATATCGGGTTTCAATTCTATTGCCTTTGTGTAATCCTGGATAGCTCCGCGATAATCTCGCAAACTGCCCTTGACAGCTCCACGACTCTGATATGCCTCGGCGTGATCGGGTTTGAAATCGATTACGAAATTGCACAATTCCAGAGAGGTCTCATACTCATATCTCAACCAGAAGTATCGAGATAAATTGACGATATAATAGGGGTCACCGAAATCTCGGATAATATCTGTCAATTCCTGTATATCCTCGGTGATATCCACCTCGTTGTAGTCGGTCACCACCTTCTGTGAATATACATTATGATAAAATCTATAACCATCGCCATCGCGTTTTATAAAAGTATTTTCTATTAGATAATGTATAGCATCGGACAGTGTGGCTCTATCCAGTCTGCACCGGAAAAATTTATCTGCGATTATTTGTATCAATTTTCGTTTAGCGCGTTGTATTTCCACCAGGGATAGAATTTTCATCGCTCGCAATATCCCTCGATGTGGATTTTGCAATTTATTATATCGTGCCCTAACTTTCCTCAAATCCAGGACTATCGAGCCCGGTGTGCCATCGAATTCTGCGGTATTGTGAGTTCCTACGCCATCGGCAAGCTGCAATGCCTTGTCATCACTCAAATCGGATAGTCTTATTTGCTCGTCGAAAATATAAAGCCAATCGGTTTTTTGAATCTCCACTAATTTATATTCGTGTCCGGCTCGAATAGTGCCCAGTATTATCAAATTTTTTGTTCTATCCGAGATTGCAGAGAATATTTCATTTGGTTCCCAGAATGAAATATATTGGTCTATATCGTCCCACACGAATATACAGGTGTTTGCATTGACTATTTGTGCTGCCTGCTCGGGCTCCTCGATTGGTTCTGGTCGAGGAATTATAACCTGCCAATCGGGATATTCCTCTTTCAATTCCTCCAGCGCCTGGAATACTGCTCGAGTCTTTCCACTGCCGGGACGACCTATCACCAGCATATTATCGCCATCCCTAATCGAATTCAACAATTGTTCGTATTCGGGGAAAGGGATATAGAATTTGCTATATCTAACTATAAAATGGCTGATATCCAAATCCTCCAGCACACCTGTATAACGGAAATATCTTCGTCTATCGGTCTGTGTGTATGAGACTTCTGTCCTGATTGGCGTGGTAATAGTGGCGGGTTCCATAGTGGTGATTTTTTCCACCACATCCATTTCCTCTATCGGTGGAAGTATTTCTGATTCCGTGATAAATTCATCCAGACTGAATAGACTATTGAATTTGGGTTCTTCTCGTCGCAATTTCCTGATGTCTGCCAGCAATTCACTTACATTCTTATATCGAGATTCCCTATCCTTTTCTAAACATTTGCGTAAAATTTCTATTATTCGTTTATCGGTGTCTCGTGGAATAGCCTTCATCGAGATTTGCGACCGTTGAGTAAGCGAATTGATAATTTCTGTTATAGTTCCAGTAAATGGTGATTTTCCGGCTATCAATTCATATAATACCAGTCCCAGTGAGAAAATATCGGAGCGCTGGTCGAGATTTATTCCTTTAGCCTGCTCGGGAGACATATATTGTGGTGTTCCCATAAGGGCACCGGATAGAGTAATATCGGCGCGTTCTTCATAATATGGTCGGCATAAACCAAAATCGGTTATTTTTACTACTCCCTCACGAGAAAGCATTATATTGGATGGATTGATGTCTCTGTGTATGATACCCTTATTGTGAGCGTAAGCCAATCCTCGAGCAGCATTTTCAATTATGGTCAATGCCACATTGTCTGGAAGTCTTCCCACCGAATTGGTCAATTTTGCCAGTGATACTCCATCCACATATTCCATCACGATGTAATATACATCTTCTTCTCTGCCAAATTCTATAACTCCTACAATATTTTCATTTGACATTGCGCCCAATACCACAGCTTCGCGTTCGAATCGTGTGATATATTTGGGGTCATTAGCCAGTTGTGGATGTAATTCCTTTACCGCAACCGGTCGCCTCAATGATAGCTGAATAGCATAATACACCGTTCCCATTCCGCCCGAGGCTATCTTTTTTATTAGCTCAAAATTGCCGAGGACTTTTTTCATTATCTAATGTTCCCCAAATTAATTGATATGTTTTCAACTAACATCGATTAAATATAATGGAAAATACATTTTTTCCAAAATATAAGATAGTTTATGTTTGCGAGATGTCAATTCTTTTAAAAAAGATTGACGGAAATCATACATAATTTTAGCTTATGGAGTGTCCTGTGAAGTGGAGAATATTTTCAATCTTTTTTTTGCGACTTCTCCGAGCGAGTCGTGTGGGTGAGTTTCCAGCACTATTGCGAACAGACTACAAGCCTCGGGAATTCGTTCTAATTGAATCATAGCATCGCCCATTCCCAATAGAAATGAACCCGGCAAATTAGAGCAATTATGCTCATTCATCTTATCTACAATTTTCCCTGAAAGTTCCGGGCGAGATTGTGATAGTGTAATTTTTCCCACATCGAAAAGGACATCGCAGGGATAAGCAGAGCTATCGACGAAATTCAATGCTAATTCCACCGCAGAATCTGGTTCACCGAACTCCCAGATTGAGCGAATCAACACAGAGCTATATCGCATAGCCAATGAACTATCCTTGGGAATTTCTTGCCATCTACCAAGCAATATATTTTTAGCCTCGGGGAACATCTGTGCGGAAATATAAATATTCGCTAATCCCAATATAGCGGAATCTGCCAATGCTCCAACCTCGCGCATATTCAGGACATCATTGTAAAGAGAAATAGCTCGTTGAGAGTTTCCATAATTTTTCCACAACCATTTTGCATATATAATTTTTCCCAGCCCTTTCCATGGCATTTCGCCATCTTTTGTTAAAGCGTTCACGGTGGCATTGACAGTGGCGGTATCGTCCATACTAATCGCCGAGCGCAAAATTCCCAGCATCGATTCACACCATGCAGTATCACCAGGCAGTGTCAAATTCCTGGCTCGAGTATAAACATATATTGCATCCTGCCATTTATGTGCATTCTCGAATTGCTTTCCCATATCTATTGCCAGTCGAGGCGCCAGCGGACTGTGCGGTCTTCTATCTATAAATCCACTCAAGATTTCCAATGGGTCTTTATATTCGCCCAATCTATATTTAGCTCGTTCAGCCAATAGCACCAGTGAATCGGCAATGGATGATTCCAATAATTCCACAAGATTATCTGCCCAGTATAAAATCGCACTATAACTTCCTCGTTCGAACATAGCTTTTGCCGAACCCAATGCCACAATTTTACTGCGTTTGCTATCGGGATACTGTTTCAGATAATCCTCGGCAATTTCTATGGCTCGAGCAGTATCACCATTTTCCATCAATGAACAATATAGTAAAAATAGCGCTTCTTGATGATAATCGGTGAAATTCTGGACATATTTGGTCAATTTCACTTGAGCAGAATCGAGTTTCTGTTCCAGATAATAGCTTTTAGCGATTGCAAAAGTCGCCGGGTCATAGAATAATGTGTCTTCGGTCAGTGTATTCCATAGGTTTCGAGCGTTATGGTATTTTTTCAATCGCAATTGCGACCAAGCCTGTCCCCATAATCCGTATTTTTTAATTTCCGGGCAATTAACTTGCTTGTATAAAGAGTCTGCTCGACTATATTCTTTCAGCAAATATGCGCATTCTGCTGCGAATATGATGGCATCACAGGAAGAATCCGCATAATAAGCTCGAATGAAGCTATGAAGTCCCTGTCGATATTCTTTTCTCGCCATAGCTGACCAACCAGCTCGCATAAATAAATCTGCTCGAAATGAAGCCGGAACCATTTCCATATCCACGGTATCTGCTTGTTCTCCATACACCGAAAGCAAAATGGAGAGTGATTGTAAATATTCATTATCCTCGAAACGAGAACGGAGTGCTTCATATAATACTCTGGCAGAATCTAAATTATTCTGCCGTAAATATGAAATAGTCAACAGATAATATGCTTCATCTATCCACCATTGTCTTCTTTTCCATAAGCTATTTTCATAAAATTGCATCGCATTTCTAAAAAAGTTTATGGCACCTACATAATTTCCCGATATAAATCGCGAATGCCCCATTCTATAATATATTTCTCCTGTCAGAAAATTGTTGGTATATTTATTTAGAGCATAACTCCACACAGAAAATGCGGAATCGATTTCCCCCATATTATGATATATAATACCCATCCAGTATAGAGAGAATAAAACCGCTATATCCTGGGAGGATGAATTTTTGATTTCGGACAACAAAGATATTGCCTTTTCTGGCTGTCGTTGTCGGATTTTAAATGCAGAAAAGAATTTTCCCCAATCAGAATTCGGTTCCAGTGTAATATCCTTAAAAGAAGTATCCAGAATCCCCAGCCATAATGCTGACCAATTTCTTATTTCCTCATCGTCGGACTGTAGCAGATTTCGATATAATCCGATAGCATTATTTATATTGCCGATTTCTCGTTGGTGATTAGCCCATTGTGCTATCTGGCGTGAATCGTCCGGGACAATTTCCAACCACAGATTTTCAGTCGAATCGAACGCACCAGCTATACACCAAATCGAGACGATTATTAAGAGAACATATATATTTCGCAAGAATTGCATAAATTTATTTATAGTGAGAAATTCCAATAGCTAATCCGACCGTGGGACCGGATTTTTCCAGATTTAAAAGACTCGCTTCAAAATCTATAGCGAGATTAGTCTGCAAATGCCAATTTAAACCTACCACTGGAAAAACCGCTATAGTCAATATATTCTGACTGCCGAATGAATTTCCCATCAACATATCGCCTTTATATGGTTTTCCTCGCGATGATATAGCTGTATATCTCGCAGTAGCAGATACATATCTCGCCGAAACTCCACCATACACCGAGATATTGAATTTTCTGTAATATCCTACTGCAAATCCGCCCATTTCAAACTGATTTAAATAGGATGTCAATTTCAGCGTCCATAGTCCACTAGGTAGAGTGAAATCGGGATATCTACTTCTGATGAAGAAATATTTTGCTTCCACAAATATATGTCCTTGAAAATCCATCCAGGTAAATTTCACTGGTGGCAGTATAGTAATCCCTGCGCCAGGACTTAGTTCCCAGCTACCATCCAGGAATATCTCATCGGGGATTTGATTGGGTTTCCAATACCAATCGGCATCGGAACCACCCAGATATCCATTCAACATAATCCATTCGAATGGGGTATATCCGAGTCGCAGGAAAAGCTGATGGGGCACATATTTATTGCTAAATGCATCGTTTCTGGTAAACAGAAATTGTTTGGATAAATCCGCCGAAATCTCGATTTTTCCCTTACCAGGTAAATCTGCTGGATTGCCAAACGGAACCGCATCAGCAATTATGACTAATATCGATACCAATATTACTCCGACTGATGCTTTTTTCATAAATACCTTCCTTTTGATATGTGCCCCTAATAATATTTCTAATCTATATTAATTTTGTAAATTCTGCAACTATTCTGGTGGTTTTTCGAACAACGAATCTCTCTGATGGATGTAAATAGGTTCAGGAAGTGAATCCACCTCAGTCGATTCAGGTTCGAATCCTCCTTTACCTATAGAATATGTAACTTCGGTCCATACTGCGCAGTCGGAGAATGTAGCGGTAATCAAATCGGTGATATCCACGGTGTCTGTGGCGGTGGTCAAATCGAACGAGACATTACCAGAATTGCCAGTATTAGCAGGATTAGCCGAAGTAATAGTTGCGTCTGCGGCGCTGGTCAGAGTTACCGATTCGCCACATATCGGATTGCCCCAGTTATCTTTTACGGTGACCACTACGCTGAAATCACCGCCCATAGGCACCGAACTGGGTGCATTGAGATTGGAATTATCCGATTCACAATCTCCATTGAGTAAATCTACCCAGACAGTATCACTTCCAAAACCAGCCAATGCAGTAATTACAGCTGTCTTGACTCGAGTATCAGTGCAGTAATCATCCTGAACAACTGTGGTGCTGGTATATGTGGCATCGGCGCGAGATCCGAAACATTCATTGTAGGACATCACTGGACTATCCACCGTTCCCAGATTTGTCCGTATAATGACCTCGGTTTCATCTACAACATAATTTCCATTTTCATCAAATAACCAGACAGTGATATCTGATGTGCTGGAGCCATCGGCATCGATAGAAGTCGGCGATGCTGCCACGCTCAACGATGCAGCTGGTCCGGAATTGAAAAACATAGTGCTATCACATACCCATCCGGAGTCGCCATCACATACAGCGGAGGAGTCGCCTCGAGTCCTACCGTGGACCCATACATCGCCATCATCTCGCGGGTCGGCAGAATACCAAGTAGCATAAGCGATACCGTGGCTATCGGTAACCGCAGAACCAGTAACTACACCCTCATCGGTGGTGAAATACACAGCGGTATTCGGACAGGGATTATCCATAGAGTCGGATACAATAGCCATAATAGTATCAACAACACCATCGACAATCCATCCTGCTATATTACAATCCAGTGCGGACATAGATATATTATACGGCAATCCGCTGGAGATGGATATTCGAGGAGATTCTGAAATTAATCCGGAGCCATCGAGCACATCGGCACGAACTATCACTACTCCCGATGCTTTGCCAGAACGAAGTGTAACATTCGCTCGACCATTCAAGGTGTAAATAGTATCCGAATCCAGTTGTCCAAGAGTTGGATGTCTCGGTTGTAATGATGGTTGCCTTAATGTATCTGTCCCACCGGGATAATTTGTGCACCTAAAAATTACCTTGGTGCTGTCGCGAACCGGATTGTTATATCTATCGTATATGTATGCAGTTACTATCGCCTGGTCTATATTTCCAGAGCCACGGACATATATATGTTTCCTGTTTACATCGACACTTTCGGTGTGAGCAATTTCCGGGCGAATAATCATATAGTCTCTACCTCGCGCATCACCGGATTTAGCGTGAATCCAGATTATACCCGATTTGGTTCCGGGAGTAAATTGTGTGGTGAATTCTCCTGCGGAGTCGGTAAGGACAGTGCTTTCGCCGATAGTTCCCAGACTGCAGGGGTCCCCCGATGCGCCACAGGTATCGATACCATCTACATCTCCTGCCAGCCATAATTCGACTAATGCGCCCGCACCGACATTATTCCCCAGAGTGTCCAGAACTACACCATCGATTGAATCTATGGAACCACTTCCTACGGTGTCCACATCCTGCGAGAAATAAATCATTATCGTATCCGGCACACCGGCGGTGAAAATCACATTCACATAAGCACTTTCACTTTGGCAGACCACGGTGACAGTTGCTGTGCATACTGTATCCACGGCGGTCAATGTAGCCTGCGCTTGTCCATCTTGAGTGGTATCGTGAGGAGTTATGAATCCGTTATCGGTATAGAAATAAACACTCATCCCGTCCGAACCGAGTCTGCCTAGTGAATCCATCACAATAGCGGTAATAGTGGATTGACTGGTTCCATCGGCGGGCAATCGCGGAGGCGTAGCAAATACCAATATAGTATCTACCGGGACTGGAGTATATCGGACATTCATATAACCATCCGCCGGATCTGCTACAGCCTGTATCACTCCATCGCCGATCTTCCTCGATGATGTCACCTGAAAAATGCCTTTTCCGGAGGTATCCGTAACCACTGTTGCCGGTGATATTCTACCCAAATCGAGTGTCATATCCACCGGTTGAGCACCGATAGGATTACCATATCTGTCCAACACCCACAATGTGCAGGTAGTGTCAGTGGCACCATCGGCAGGCATAGTCAAAGAAGTTGGAGAAAATATTATCGCTTGAGGATCGCCACCCTCGAAATATACTACTTCGGTATCGCTATACACAATTGCACTACCGGTGTCGATGTATGCATATAATGAACATATACCAATATCTGTGGGAGCGATGAGTTGGACATTAGCATAACCATCGGTAGTTTGAGACCAGGCGGGGAATAAATTAGCGGGAACAGAACCAGCAGTAATAGCAAAATGGACACCGGTGCCATTTGGCGCTGGAAGTCCCAGAGTATCGAATACAATAGCGGTGACCTCGGTGCTGGAGATACCATCGCCGGGAAGATAATGGTCGGCGACAGAAAGTTCTATTGCACCGATACCGGGTGGCACCAATTGAATGATGCAAGTTCCGTTTGCACCGCCAGAGGAAGCATTAACCGCTACCATTCCAGGTTGTGTTCCCGATTGGAATAATGTATTACATCTTCCGGTATCGGAAGTTACTGCTACTGCCCAAACTACTCCCATATCCGACGGTTCTACACTAAAATTAACCACTGTTCCATCTCTGACTGGATTTCCAGCGGCATCGGTAACAGTAGCTTCCACAGTAGTGGTATCCATTCCATCGGAGATAAGATAATTATCATTGGGCACCAAAACGATATTTGCTGGTGGTCCAGCGATGAAAGATAAAATCACGGAATCTGCGACAGAACCGCAACTTGCAATCATAGTATCTACTCCCACGATAGTGAAACTGGACAGAGTAGCCGATGCCGAACCACCAGTAGTAGATACTACCGGTGGGTCCACCAGCCCGAGATTCATCCCGCTGAATAATACCGGAGTTCCATCGGCGATAGGAAGACTATTTATATCTAATACGGTAACTGTAACATCGGCAGTAGAACTTCCATCAGCAACCAATTCGATAGGGTTGACCGAAAGTATAACCTGCCCAATGGAGTCGGGCACAAATTGAATCAACATACTCGCCGATGCAGCACCGCAAGTAGCAGTGACCTGACTCCAGCCTGCTTCATATTCGCTGGATAAAATCACCGATGTCTGTCCGGTAGAATCGGTATAAGAATTTGGAGTAATTATTCCAATGGTGGTAGTGAAGTTCACCAATTGTCCGGCGCCCACTGGATTGCTATATTCATCATACACTCGAACACGAATACGAATAGTATCGTTTCCATTTGCGACCAGATTAGAATCTGGGGTAGCCTCGATAGTCATTCTTGAAGGTGGACCGGGAACCAGATATACGGTATCCGTATCGGATACAGTTCCACTGATAGCCTCGATAAACACGGTATCCGGGCTAACCGATGCCACTAATTCGGAAGTAGCAACTCCAGACGATGTATATGCGATAGCCGGTCGAGTGATACCTCGTGATGCAGAGAACCTAACAATAGTTCCATCGGAGACGGGCAAATCGCCACTGAATACCACCGCAGTCAGTTCACTTGTGGATGAGCCATCGGCGATAATTTCACGAGGATACACTGCCAATACGATAGAATCTGCTGTCAATTCCTGCATAGCGATAGTAGCATATCCGGCGGCACCACCACAATTCGCAGAGATAGTGGCAATTCCGGGAGTTGCGCTGGCGGTCAATATTGCCCAGGCATATCCGCTGTCATTGGTAGCACTATTGGGTGTTATTTCTCCCAAAGTAGTGTTAAATGTGACTGGAGTCCCTCGAATTACTCCATTTCCGTAGGCATCCATTACTCTAATCCAAACCTGCTCGGTATCGGCGCCATTTGCGGGAAGGTCGTGCAGGAACGAATCTATAAATTCCACAATAGCTGGCGGACCTGGGGCAAGATATACATTAACCGAATCGATGAGAGTATCTCCGATAGCGGAAATAGCCATCGCATATACTTTAGTAGTATCCGATGCCGTTCCAGCGGTGAGTTGAACCGATGCCTGTCCACCACTGGTAAATGCGATGGAAGATGATAATATACCAGGACCACTGAGCATAAATTGGACTGGGACTCCATCGGAGACAGGAATAAATATTCCGCCCGATGTATCCATTAGAGTAGCGATAATAGTGGATTGACTGGTTCCATCGGCGGTGATAATATATGGATTTGCGATAACCATAATCCAATCGCCCTCGATTTCATTGAATGTGCAATGAGCAGTGGCGACTGCATCTCCAGAATTAGCTGTTATCACTGCCGGACCGGTCTCATGACTGGATATATATGTTATAGCTCCACCGGTGTCATTAGAAACCACCGAAGGGGTTTGAATTTCTCCTCGAGTGGTGCCGAATGAAATTTCGGTGCCCACATCTACGGGATTTCCGTATGCATCCTGAACTACCACAGGCACTTCAAAATACATTCCGCTGGCTTCGAAATTATTGAAATTAGTAGTATCGAAAATTATTATCGCCGGGTCGCCCGCCATAAATCTTATATCGAACGAATCCACCACTGCAGAACCTACTGTATCCGCATAGGCATAAACTCTTGCCCAGCCTTTCTGCACTGGTGCGGTCAATGTCGCAGTCACTATACCATCCTCGGTATATGCGATGTGGGGCGCAATAATTCCTCTGACGAAACCGCCCACAGTATCTCGTTGAGTGAATGCTATTCTATTTCCATCGGAGACCAAAAATCCGAGCGAATCGTATGCGTGGACAGTAATCTCGGCACTGCTCACCCCATCGGCGGGCAATTGAATCGGGTCTATGGTCATAATTAATTCTGCCGTGACCAGTTCGTAAAACTGGACTTGAGTATGCCCAGTAATTCCCTCTACAGTGATAGTAACCACAGCATTTCCTATTTCTGTGCCCGATGTCAGCAATGCGGATGAATGCCCAGAAGTATCGGTAAAGCTAACCTCTGTGATAGAACCCAATGTAGTATTGAATCTGACAGTGGTGCCTGCCAGGATAGGATTGGAATATCTATCATATATCCAGACATCGATATTAACGCCAGTGGCGCCATCGGCAGGGATAGCCGAATCGGAGACAGAGATAATCATTCTCGCCGCTGGACCGGGTTCTATACGGAAATTTAGTGATGCGGTATCGGAAGTATCGCCGAGCGAAGTAGTGGCATAGCCATAGATTCTTATAGAACTGGTAGCGACAGTGTCTGCTCGAACGGTAGTGGAAGCCTCACCGCTATCTGTATAAGTGTCCTCGGGCAACAAATGGACCCAATCGGTATCTGCGAAGAAATGGACAATAGTATTATCTGATACTGGAGTTCCACCGGGAGCGAATACGGTAGCGCGAACTTCCGTCATATCGGTTCCATCGGCGGCGAGGACTAATTTATCTGCGGTAAGCAATATTCCTGCCACGCCGGTTTGAATCATTTCTACGCCCAGGAATCCCATTGCGGAACCACAAGTAACAGTGATAGTTGCAGTCCCGACACTTAAGCCGGATTGTAGGAATGCCCGAGCAGTGCCGGTAGTATCTGTCATTGCACTGGTGGGACTGAATCTTCCCATAGTGGTCTGGAATCCTGCGGAATTACCGCCTTTGATGTGATTTCCGTAAGCATCGAATACTTGCCCAAAAACCCAGGCGCCATCGTTCCCATCGGCATAAAGTGTATCGGTAGGCGTATGAGACGAATCCATCCACACATTGATATATGCTGGTTCACCGGGTTCTAGTGCAATCCTGACCGAATCGATAGGATGCCCCGCAACTACTGTATTAGTATCACTGGCGTAAATCCAGACCTCACCAGTTCCCACATTAGTTCCAGCGATGAATTCGGTGACCACTTGTCCGCCACTGGTAAATTTCGGTGAAATAACTGTTCCCGCCGAGGGGTCCGATGACCAGAAATAAATTTTCGTATTATCGGTTACCGGCGAACCATTGGAATCGAATATTTGTCCCAGTATCGCAGAGCTGGAAATGCCATCCACCACCAGTTGCGGTGGGTCTGCAGTCAGCACGATAGTATTCACACCGCTTTTGAGGAAAGTAACATTTATTACATCGTAAACTCCACCACATTGAGCGGATATTTGACAGTTGCCGGGAACACTTCCAGCCTGAAGAACAGTATTTACATTTCCGCTGTCATTGGTCATTAGACTGGGGAATAGAATACTTCCCAGAGTGGAATTAAAATTCACCGATTCTCCAGCATCGACAGGATTCAGCCATTCATCGAATATTTGAGCGGAAATATCACTCTGGTCCATTCCATTGGCAGCGAGAGTCTCCGGATTGGCGGAGAGGACTATCGATGCTGGCGGTCCCGCAGTCAATGTAATTATGACCTCGTCGAAATTAGTGGGATCTGTTTCCGCTCGCAAAACAGGATTTCCTTTCTGAACCGCCGCACGGAATGTGCTTTGTGCCTCGCCACTGGATGTATAAGCAATTCCTGGAAATACCATTCCGTAGCTACTATCATTCACCGAGAATACCACTGGAGTGCCATCGGATATCGGATGTCCGAATGTATCCAACACAGTGGCAGTGAGGGAAGCGGTAGAGAAACCATCTGCCATAAGAGTATGAGGATCGACAAATAATGCTATCGTATGAGGTGTAGTAGTGGTTATTACTACGGAGCATTCTCCTCGAGCGGAATCTATTCTACCCACTACTCGAGCTACACCGATTTGATATCCTGAACGCAGGAATACATAAGTGCTTCCCGCAGAATTGGTCTCATTGCTTTCCGGGAATACCTCACCCAGTGTAGTGGAGAAATCGACCGACACTCCGCCCTGGACTCTATTCCCGTATCTATCCTGCACTACCACTGCAATCGTATCCACCGATGATGAATCCGCCGGGAGAGTCCCTAACATAGGATTCATAGTGATTAAATGCGGTTGTCCGGGAACCAATTCGATGGGAACAGAATCGGATACTCCACCCACAGTCATCACTACCCATACCGAACCCACCGTAGTGGCGGCGGTGAAAGTAGCCTCGAATAGGCCACTGTCGGTATATGCGGATGCTGGCGAGACATTACCCAGTGAATCGGGAGAAAGAGACAATGTAACTTGAGTTCCATCGCTGATTGGATTGCCGAGAGTGTTTCTTACAAAACCTGTAATAGTGGAAGTTTGATGTCCATCGGCGATGATTACATCCGGGTCGGCAAATATTCCGATTTCGCCGACATTAGTGGGGTCGAGAGTGATTCTTGTCCTGCCGATAGCGCTACCGCAATCGACAGTAATAAGTGCTGCGCCCGGCTCGATACCAGAGCGGAACATCGCCTCTGCGTAGCCGGTGGTCTCTACGATAGCGTGAGTCACATCGAAACTATCTATAGTGCCAAGATTGGTGCTGAATCCGACCATTTTACCTTCCTCTACCCAATTGCCGTGGATATCCTTAACATAAGCACGAACCATAGTGGTATCCTCGCCATCAGCCCAGAGTATATTTCTATTGGGAATAACATCTATCAATGCTGGTTCTCCGGGAACGAATATCACCAATAGAGTATCGGATACAGTTCCCGCCGTAGCGACCACCAGTGCAGTTTCAGGTGCAGTGGTGCTACTCCTCAATATGGCAGTAGCTTCACCATCCATAGTATAAGTAACTCCGGGATATGCGATTCCCGCCGATGAAGTTATATAAATGGGAGTATTATCAGCCACTGGATGTCCCATAGAATCTTGAGCTACAATATAAAGGTTTGTAGCACTAGTGCCATCGGCGACCAGAAACGCAGAATCAGAATATATAACCAGATTGGCTATGGTCTGAGTAAGCAACTCGATTACTTCTGTTCCCACGAAACCAGCGCATTCTGCAGTGATTACCGCTCTACCCGCAACCGAACCCGGATAATATGTGCAAACAATGGTATCTCCGGTATATCCAGTTGTGGGGAATATTTCTCCATTATCCACCGAGATAGCAACCGCCTGACCGGGTTCTACAAGGTTATCGAAAGCATCGGTAACCACTACTGTAACTCGAGCTGTCAGGGTATCGTTTGCGTATAGTGTTTCCATATCAGCAGTTACCTGAACCGCAGCCACCGGTCCGGGAGTAAATGTAACTGTGGTAGTATCGGTTAGAGTGTCGCTGGTTCCATACCAAGTGGCAGAAACATAAGCCACCCCTATACTGGTGTCGGCAATCAATTCCACAGTAGCATCGCCATTTATAGTGGTGGCAATAGTATCGATATCTCCATAGGGTGCGCCAGCAGTGTCCACAGAATGGAAAATAATCATAGTCCCATCGGGAACAGGGTCTCCCACCGAGTTAATCAGATGAGCAGTGATTGTGCTGGTAGATATACCATCGGCGACAATCCTTCGTGGATTAGCTCGCAATGAAATAAACACCGGTGGAGTCATTCCGAAATTGATGGTGGCAGTAGTGTATGCATCCTCACATTGTGCGGTAATCCAAGCCAGTCCGGGATTTGGCGAAGATGTAATCATCGCTCCAGCATTACCCGATGAATTAGTAGGTGCAGAACCGGGATATATATCACCCAGTGTAATATCGAAACTCACTGTTCTTCCGCTGCCCACAGAATTTCCATATCTATCATACACACTGGCATTGGCATTGGTCATACTGACACCATCTGCGGGAAGCGCAGTATCTCCAAGTGTTAGATTGATAGAGTCGGCGGTTCCAGCGATTAGGTCGATATATCCGGTTCCGCAATGAGCAGTATCCACGCAGGCTTGAATGGTGGCTCTTCCGGTTTGAGTTCCGGCGCGGAAGTTGATTTCGGCAATTCCGCTATCGGTAAATCCTATGGATGGGACCAGCAGTCCGAGAGTATCAGCGGAAGTATCCACTATTTGCACGAACATAACCGGCATTCCATCGGACACTGGATTTCCCAGAGAATCGGACACTTGCGCAGTAACCGTAGCAGAATTCACTCCATCTGCGATAATTTGTGGCGGTTCGATTGTTACCACTACCAGTTCTGCACCGGTTTGACTGAACACACAGGTATCCTCACCGGTCGCCGAACCGGACATCGCACGAACCAAAGCGATTCCCGATGTCCTACCACTTCGAAGATGAGTAGTGGCTCGCCCCGCTGAATTGGTGGTAGTATTATCCGGGTCGATACTGCCCAGTGTAGTGCTGAAATTGACATTAACTCCACTGCCCACTGGATTGCCGAACCTATCATACAATGATGCTGTTACAGTCGCTGTGCTGAAACTATCTGCTGGAAGCAAATTTGGTGAAATAACTATTCCGATAGAATCCGGTTCGCCGGGCATTAAATCGACGAATGCAGAATCCATAACTGTATCCACACTGGCAATTACCCATATTCTGCCCACTTTGGTTCCTGCGGTGAATGAAGCTGAGAAATAACCGCTATCGGTATGGACAGTAACCGGGACAACCTCACCATAGCTTTCGCAGCCGAGTGTATCGGTGCAATGGACCTCCAATCTAACTGGTGTGCCATCGGTAATTGGATTGCCCAGAGTATTAGTCACTCGTCCGGAAATTACAGCCTCACTTCGAGCATCGGCGGTAAGTTCGTTCGGTTCTACACTGATATATATATTCCCCACATCTGTAGGGATTAAGTTAATCAAAGTCTGTGATAGCGCCTCGTCGGCAGTAACAGTAATAAGTGCAGTTCCTGGAATGATTCCCGCACGAAATCTTGCCGATGCATACCAGTGGTATCACCTCGCGCAGTAGTCAAGGTCAATGAATCGATAGTGCCCAGAGATGTATTGAAACGCACACTAATTCCCTGAGATACCCAATTGTTATGTATATCGGTAATATATGCTCGAATACTGGTGGTATCCTCGCCATCGGCGAATAATGCGCTATCATTTGGGATAATTTGTATTATCGCTGGTGGTCCTGGACGGAAGGGGACATATACAGTTTCTGCTTGTGTCCCAGCAACAACCAAAACCATCGCAGTTTCCGGCGCTGTGGTGCTACTTCGAAGATTTGCTATAGCCTCCCCACCTTCTGTATAGGCAATTCCCGGGAATACTAATCCTGCGGTAGTGGTTAAATATACTGGGGTATTATCTGCGACACTATGTCCCATAGCATCTTGAGCAATAATATGAATTTCACTGGTGCTGGAACCATCGGCGACCAGGGATGATGAATCCGCAAATACCACCAGATATGCGATAGTAGGCGTCAACAATTGAATTACCGCACTATTCACAATAGACCCGCAACTAACATTTATAGTGGCTCTTCCAGCCACAGAACCAGGATAATATGTGCAAACTATTGTGTCGCCAGTGTATGCAGTAGTGGGAAATACTGTGCCATTATCCGTGGATATGGATACACTTTGTCCGGGTTCTACTGGATTTCCATATAAATCGACCACCACAATTCTGACCTCGGCAGTAACTGTGTCATTGGCATATAAAGTCTCTGGGGAGACATCGATTTCGATTCCTGCTGGCGGACCGGGAGTATATGTCACCGTGGTAGTGTCAACCAATGTATCCGTATCGCCAAAATATGCAGCGGAAATATAAGCGACACCTATCTGTGTGGGCGCAGTCAAAGTCACCTCGGCAACTCCATCGGTTGTAGTAGCGAGTGTATCTATATCGCCGAAAGGATTTCCCAGAGAATCGAATGCGTGGAATATAATCATAGTGCCTTCCACTACAGGTTCTCCCACTGCATTTATCAATCTTGCTCGAATGGTGCTGGTGGATACTCCATCGGCGCTAATTCTTCTTGGATTAGCGGATACCGCCAGAAATACTGGCTCTGCCAACCCGAATTCGATTGGTATGGTGGCATAACCATCATCACATTGAGCAGTGACCCAAGCGATACCAGGTGTATCATCGGATGTAAGAATGGTTTTCGCTCTACCAGATGAATTAGTAGGAGCAGTTCCTGGAGTTACCTGACCGGATGTGGTAGTGAAATTAACACTTCTCCCACCTTCCACAGAATTTCCATATCTGTCATACACCTCGGCAGTGATTTCTGTGAAACTGACTCCATCGGCAGGCAGGACAGAATCTAATGCAGAAAGCTGTATGGAGTCTGCGGTTCCTGCTATAAGTTCCACAGTTCCCTCACTGCAGTGAACACTATCGATACAGGCACGAACTGTGGCGATACCTTTTTGCGTTCTGGCTCGGAATTGCACCGTCGCTTGCCCATCAGATGTGTAGGCGATAGATGGAATCAATACGCCCAAAGTATCCTCGCCAGCGGCGGTATCCACTATTTGTGCGAACATAACCGGGATACCATCGGAAATTGGATTGCCCAGAGTATCGGTAATTTGTGCGGTAACTATCGCGCTGGAACTGCCATCGGCGATAATTTGACTCGGTTCTATGGTCACTATTATCAATCCGGTTCCGGACTCGGTGAATATCACGGTATCCTCGCCCATTGCAGTCCCGGAAATCGCTCGAACTCTTGCCACACCGGGTGTTCTACTGCTGGTCAGTATGGATACTGCAGTTCCCGAGGAATTGGTGGTAGTATGTTCCGGTGCGATATATCCGCTGGTAGTGGTGAAATCTACATCCACACCGCTGCCCAGTGCATTTCCATATACATCGAATAATTGCGCGTTTATGGTGGAATAACTAAAACTATCCGCTGGTATCGAACCTGGATTAGATATTACTTGAATAGAATCGGGTTCTCCTGGCTTTAGTTCGATGAATGTGGAATCCATAACTGTTCCCACCGATGCTATCACCCAGACTCTGCCGATTTTAGTCCCTGCGATAAATGTAGCGGAGAAATCTCCACTATCGGTGGGCACAGTGATAGGCATAATTTCTCCATATCTATCGCAACCGAGCGTGTCCGAACAATGTAATTCCAACCTGACTGGTGTTCCATCGGTTATAGGATTGCCCAGAGAATTGGTCACTCGTCCGGTAATCGATGATACACTTCGGCTATCGGCGATAAGTTCATTTGGATCTACCGACACATATATATTGCCCACATCAGTAGGTATCAAACTTATATATGTCTGTCCGTGAGCAGATTGACAATTTGCACCGATTATAGCTGTTCCGGGAGTTATACCAGCATAATAGGTCACAGAAAAACTTCCCGTGGAATCGGTATATGTGATAGAATCTACCTCGCCCAGTGTAGTGGTGAATTGGACTTCGAAGCCCTGACCCACTTGGTTTCCGTTGATATCGTAAACTGTTCCGGTGATGATAGCGGTAGTATCGCCATCGGCGGGCAACACATCGGGATTTGCATTCATAATAATGGATGATGGTTCGCCAGCAGAAAATTGGACATAAGTAGTTCCCACAATTCCACCACCGGCATCGGCGATAATAGTAGCTATTCCTGGAACAGTGGGTGCTCGCAGAGTGACGGTTGCCTCCCCGCTGTCGGTATATGCATAAGCAGGCAACAGGACTCCCAGGTCGGCGGAAAATCTTATCGGTGTGCCATCGGGGACTGCACCGCCCAGTGAATCGAATACCAACGCTCGAATGGTAGTCGATGATGTGCCATCGGCGGGCAATACTGTAGTATCTGCCATCACAAATATCGAATGTGCCAATATTGGCGAGAAATATATTAGAGTGATATCTTCAGCCTCACCGGATGATGCGGAGACTTGCGCGGAGCCGGTTTCTCGAGCACTGGTCAAAACATTTTGAGTAATTCCACTGCTATTGGTGAACGAGTGCCCGAATAACAATGTCCCCAGCGTGGTGGAATAATCTACTCTATTTCCACTGCCCACTGGATTTCCGAATTCATCGTATGCGGATACCGAGAGATTGGTCTGTGACATTCCATCAGCGGGGATAGTATCCGGGTCTGCAGAAATTTCTACCGTATAAATTTCTCCAGCGGAAAATTCCACATATACACTCTCTATATGTCCCATCGCCGATGCATATACCCAGGCTTTGGTAGCAGTAGTGGGTGCTACCAATGTAGCGGTAGCCAATCCGCCAGCGGTAACTCCGATTGTATCTATCCTGCCCACCGGTGTTCGAGTGGTATCCAGACAGCGGAAAGAAACGATAGTGCCATCGGATATGGGTTGTCCATATTGATCGCGGACATCGGCGGTAATTTCAGATGTGCTGAGACCATCGGCGGTCAGCCGTGATGGTTCAGCATTCAATAGTATAAAATGAACAGTTGCGGATACGAATTCCACCTCGGCAGTGCCAGAGCGTCCCTCACAAGTAGCAGTAATCACACACACTCCAGTGGCACTTCCACTGGTGAGAATTGTAGTAGCCTCACCATCGGAATTGGTCAGCACAGTAGTTGGATTTATCTGTCCCAGAGTAACACTAAAATCTACACTAACTCCCTCCACAGGATTGCCATACATATCATATACGGTGGCTGTAATCTGCATATTGCTTCTTCCATCCGCCTCCAAATATGGACTCTCGGGAGACACGGTAATAGTTTGTGGCGATGCCCCGGTGATATTCAGCATAACTGAATCTATCACTGTGTCTGCTCCCTGATTTGCAGTGATTACAATCCATAGATTTCCGGCTTGAGTTCCGGTCCGGAAAATAGTGCTGAATCTACCGTAGGTTTCCTCGGTGGAACCGGTATAAGTATATGATGGAGAAATTACTCCCATATTCAATGGTGCGGGAGCGCCATCCTGCCGAAGTCTGAATCTGACCGGGACTGGCAATCGCACTGGATTTCCTACTCCGTCCAGTATCATACCGGATACTATCGCTGTATCTCCAACCGAAATATTATCCGGTTCGAGATCGAGCAACATATAAGCTACATAAGGCAATATTGGGTCCACTGGCAGAAGATAAATGTTAAAATATTGAGTATCTACTCCCGCAATCATCATAATCCTATCCTCGGTGATTACACCAGGATTGTGATTCAATGCGGAGTAATAAGTGGTCTGTGCATAACCGATATCATTTGTAAACACCGGAGAAAGTATCATCCCAGAATCCGCATGGAAATAGACGGGATAATTTGGCAGTGGATTTCCATCTCTTGTAATCCGACAGCGAATATCCACCGTGGATAAGCCATCACCGAATACGGTGTCCGGGACCACATAGATAAGTTCCTGATTCACTGTATCATACGGTGGGATTCCCAGAGTATCCAGCAGGTAGAACCATAAACTATCGCCGACCGTTCTATCGGAAGAATATGCCTTAACCCATACTCGACCATCGTTTCTGGGGTCTGATGCATACCAGAATGTATATGCAATTCCATTGGAATCGGTCAACGCCACAGAATCGGTCGGACCGTGTGGGTATCCACCGATAACACCCTCATCGCTGACAAGATGAATGGTAGCCTCTGGAATTGGATTGCCAAAAGAATCGGACACCGAAATTTTTATTTGAATCCACAGTGCATTACAGGTATCACCATCACGAACCCAACCACCATCCATATTCAATTGTGGAGCATAACCATTAAGTTCGGGGTCGCCAGACCACCAATCATAAGTCCAGTTACAGTATTCGCAGGTATATGGCGGAACCTCGATACAGGGTTGTCCGCTGGAACTATCTATTGCTGAACGAGTTCGAGCAGAGATAGAAATTTCATCTACATTACCGGATGAGATATTTATCATCTGAGAATATGCGACCTCACCGGAACCATCGAGCACATACGATGCCACTCGAACTACTCCAGGATATGACCCAGCTTTCAATGTAGCTCGCGCTATCCCATCATTAGTATAGACTGTATCCGAATTGATGGGACCTAAAGCTGGATGTGGTGGTATCAATTTAGGGCAGGGAGCCAAACAACTATCGCCCCATACAGTGCATGCTTCCATATAAGAAAATGTATCGATTGCGAACATAATCGGTGTCAAATCTGCAACCGGATTGCCGAATTGGTCGAATACAAAAGCGCTAATTTGAGTCTGGTAGGGAGCATTCCCACAAGTTCGGATGTGATTATTACTGACCGCAATACTTTCTGTCCGTGCTAATTGTGGTAGAAGTGTAATAGAAGTCACGCCGTGAGCAGTATCCGCCAGTGCGTGAATCCATATCAATCCCGAGCGAATTCCTGGAGAGAATAATGCGGTGAAACAGCCATTACTATCAGCAATTACTCCAGTGGGAGAAATCACTCCATACGGACAGGGATAGCAAACCGAATCGCCGGCAGCATCATAAGCCAGCCATAAATTTACCACACCTGTATAATTAACCGAATTTCCGTAAGCATCGACCACACAACCAGTTATCGTATCGGGTGTCAGGCTATTTACTGTATCTACATCCGGGGAAATGTCCATCATAATGGAAGCTGGTGGACCACTCTGGACATTCAAACTAACCGTATCCGAACCGACACCAGAAACTTGCGCTATCACTAAGACTTCTCCGGACACCGTTCCTGAAATATACACTCCAGTGAATGTTCCCAGAGTATCCGACATATAAGAAAGACTATCCAGATTTCCATATCCTGATGGCGCAGGAGAACTATCCGGCAACATCAATGACCAGACAATAGCGGTTGGAGTAGTTACTGGTTCGCCCAATGTATTAGTTATGGAACCATTTAGATGAACTATTTCTCCGCCCACATCGGGAGAATAATTATCGGCAACAAGATTTACATTCGCTGGAAGTATATTAAGGTTCACCGATGCACTTCCTGCTGATGCCACCACTGCAGTAATAGTTATCACTCCGGATTGGTTTCCAGTTTGAAATACCGCCGAGAAAGTGCCATCGGTGCCAGATTGACTGGAATAAGAAATTAATTCGCCCACCTCTGGTGGAGCAGAACCGGTGTCGGTGGTAATATACCATTCTACTGGAAGTGGTATAGATATCGGGTCGCCGCCGGAATCCATCACCAGACCGGAAAGTTCGACCTCCTGCCCGCCAATATTTGGATTATAATCGTCGGCGACCAACTGAACATTTAATGCCACTGCGGCAGGAGCAATATATACAATCACATAGGAAGTATCACAATCATCCCCGGTAATTATGGTGACTGTATCGGCGAGGACATTGGATGACGGATTTATTGCGGAATAATAGACCGATGCGATACCATTTTGATTGGTGGTATCTCTGTCAGCGGAAAGCCAACCGTGTCTTGTGCGAAAACTAACCGGATAATTGGTAAGCGGGAGTTCGCCATAGTTGATTCTGGCTATGACCTCGACAGAATCGGCGCCATTGCCTTCCACAGTTTCCGGCTCGGCGTATGCGGAAATAATTTCTACCAATTCGCAGGGGTCACAGCATAATGAACCATCCAGATAGCGAAGATAAAAATACAAGCTATCCGCCACCGATTCATCGGAGGAATATGCTCTTATTTTTGCCACACAGGAGTCCAGTTCTCTTCTATCCGAGGAGAACCAATAGCTGGTGCCGATACCCATAGAATCGGTATTTACTGCGATAGATGGACTACCGGGCCAAGGACCGACTACTCCCGATGTAGCAGTGAACCACACCGATGTATTGGGAATTGGATTATTGAATTCATCCGATACCACTGCCATAATTTCCAGCGGCATACTATCTTGAGTGCAACTACCCCACATTGCGTAATCTATTGGTGAGGAATAATTACCTAAAGCTGGGTCGCCAGCCTCCCAGGTAGATGAACCCGGTGTTCGAGCAGAAAGTGAGATATAATGTGGTTGTCCGGAGGATATATTTATCAAGGATGACCAGGCAGTTGTTCCCGAGCCATCGAGAACCTTGCATTTAATTCGAACTACTCCAGGTAAATTTCCCGCTTTCAGTTTTACTGTCGCCTCGCCATCATTGGTATAGACCGTGTCTGAATTCATCCAGTCGGATGATGATAATGGCGGTTCCAGAGTGGGACAGAGATAACAGCTATCATCATCGGGATTATAAGTGCAGGAATCCATATATGTAAACGAATCTATGGAAAATACCACCGGAGTCCCATTTTTGACTTTGTTCCAATATCTATCATATATTCTTGCGAAAACATCTGTTTGGTCGGTCAATCCAGAACCACATCGATAGATATGATAAGAATCGGCGTATAAACTTTCAGTATTCGCTGTTTGCGGAGAAACGATAATTTCTGCGCATACTGAAATATCCGAGCGGTCGGTAGCGCAAATAGTGTCGATACCTGCTTTTGTCCCAATAATAAACGATGTAACGCACATTCCCGAGCTATTGCTGAACAAACAGGAATCTTCCATCACTCCAATGCTGGAATCGGATGATGAGAAACACACCAGTTCGTTTTGGACTGGTTGCCCAAACACATCGCGAACCCACACTGTGACATCGATTCTACCGCCGCCTACGGTGACCTGATTGGAATCCAATTCCATAGTTAGGACATTATATTCCATTCCAGTAATTACAGTAAATGTGCGTGAGCGAGAATATTCATCATATCCCACCACAGTGACCAGGACACTCAATCCGACTGAATTATCGGGAAGTTGAAAATCCATACAGGCATACCCGGCTTGTTGAGGATAAACACCACCGTATTCTGGTTTCCATATAGTATCTTTTGCCACATCGAATGTCTCGCTGATAGTATCCGCAACGATAGTATAATATACTAATTCTGTGGTTGGCAGTAGAATGGTATTTCCCTTTTCGTCCTCCCCCGTGATATAAGCGCACACCGTATTAGATTGTCCAGCGATAACCGCATTCGGATCACTATCTACAGTGGTAGCATATATGGAATCGATATTCCATACATTAAAAAATGGCGGTGTAGGACTGGTTCCCTGCTGGCAACCCCAGAACACCGACAAAATTAGAACCACCG
>Ga0180301_10000661_pt1 | contig 26795 bp, 26 predicted proteins | sample GuaBasSediGuay16_FD_121797 | JGI IMG/M metagenome (GOLD analysis project Ga0180301, IMG submission 121797) | Subseafloor sediment microbial communities from Guaymas Basin, Gulf of California, Mexico - Guay16, Core 4569-2, 12-15 cm | ecosystem: Environmental > Aquatic > Marine > Hydrothermal... | reverse complement strand
CCTGTCGTCAGTTTTTTGGTTCATATCCATCCACCCGATCTTTTTCTTCGTGCTACTAGCCTATCAATAGTACTACAATAAATCACAGCAGTTATTAAGACCTCCGATTTCTCTTGTAGATTATGGCTATCTTTTTCGCGTAACTAATAGCTACATATCGTCCAGTTTTAGTGTCATAGAGACTCCATCACAAAGCTTTCATCAATCCCAAATTGCCATAACTCTATCCTTATCTTATCCCGTAAATGCTTAGTAAAGCGAAATATCAATGAAGACGCTCCCGTAGAATTCGATTGAAAAGCTCTATGAGAGAGACCTTATATTTGTCCTAGAATTTAATTTATTTTAATTAATCTTAATGAAATTTCATGAATAGGTGATCGTGATGACTAAACTATTTGTACTGGGTATAGATTCTGCGGATCCTTCACAGGTGTTTGGCCCCTGGCTTAAAGAACTACCGAACATGAGGGAGATAATAAGCAGCGGTTCCCATGGAAAAATCGCAAGTACAGTTCCTCCGATAACCTGTCCAGCATGGATGGCCTCTCTTACAGGGCTTAACCCTGGGCATTTTGGTCTCTATGACCTCAGATATATCAAAAAGCACTACTTTGAGTATTCTCTTGTCAATTCGCGTCTCATACCGTTCAAAAAGGTTTGGAACTATCTTGGTGAGCACGATAAGTGGTCTATAACAGTGATGATACCAACAACATATCCTCCGCAGAGGATAAAGGGTGTTCAGGTCGCAGGCTTTCTGACTCCAGACACAAACGCCCAGTTTACATGGCCACCAAGAATAAAGGAGGAGATACTCAGTGTTGTTGGTGGTGCGGATAAATACATAATTGATGTCTACGGATACAGGAAGATGGATCCTAAGAAGCTCTATAGTCGTCTCATTGAGAAGGTTGACCACGACTTCAAAATAATAAGGCATCTAGTTCAGAACCATAAATGGGACTTCTTTATGGCTGTCATAATGTCGATTGATAGGGCTCAGCACACACTATGGAAATTCTTTGACAGGGAGCATCCAAGGTATATTGAGGATCCGGAGCTTAAGGATGGTCTACTCAACATCTATAAGAGGATAGACCAGCATCTAGGGGAACTCATGGATCTTCTCCCTGAGGACACAAACTACATAGTGTATTCAGATCATGGAGCTAAGAGGATGATCGCTAGGATAAATGCTAATGAGATCCTCATAGAGGAAGGATTCCTAAAACTCAACAAATATCCTAAGAACCCCATGACTATTGGTGATGCCTTTAAGGAGGGATACATAGACATGAGGAATACCGTTGCATTCGCAATAGGAGCCTACGTAGCGCAGGTATTCATAAACACCATAGACAAACCTATGGGGAAGGTATCCGAGGAGGAATACTTGGCAATCAGACAGCAGATAGCTGGTGCTCTAAGGGAAGTCAGAGGCCAAAACGGAGAGAAGCTGGATAACAGAGTATTCTTCAGGGAGGACGCGTATAGAGGCGAGAAGCTTAGTGTTATGCCGGACATAACAGTGTATTTTGACAATCTCCACTATGGCTCAAACGAGATGATAGGATTCAGAGATTTCTACAGCTTGGAAACACCAAAAGGTGCGGATGACTCAAACCATGGAGAGTTCGGAATGCTGATGATGAGTGGCCCAAACCTACCCAGGAAGAATATCAATGGTGCTAAACTCGAAGACATGGCGCCTACGATTTTAGATCTATTCGACATAAAAGTAGACACAAAGTTTGATGGAAGATCCCTACTCTAGGTGAAAAAATTATGAGGCTTGGGGAGCCCCACGGAGGCCGCCTAGTTGATAGGAGAGTAGAAACAAGAAAAAGAGAGAGGTTAGTAGAGGAAGCAAAGGAGTGTCCGAAGCTCGTTGGGGATGGGAGAATACTTAGTGATGTCTGGCAAATCGCGACTGGTGGTTTTTCTCCCCTCGAGGGGTTCCTAGTTAGGGAAGATTATGAAAGTGTTGTTAAGGAGGCTAGGCTTGCTAATGGTATTATATGGAGCTTCCCAGTGGTGCTACCAGTAGACAAAAACTTTGCGTCAGAACTAAAAGAGGGCGATACCATAGCCATATTTGATGGGGAAAACCCAGTAGCTCTCCTAAAGATTGAGGACATCTACGAGAGAGACAAGAAGTTTGAGATAGAATACTTCTTCAAGACAAAGGACTCATCACATCCCGGGGTTCAAAAACTCCTCCCACAACCAGATATCCTACTAGGAGGCAAAATAGATGTCATCAACAGACCGAGATCCATAATTCCCGAGAAAGAGCTTGAGCCTAGGGAAACAAGAAGAGAATTTGAGAGAAGAGGCTGGAAAACAATTGTTGCCTTCCAAACGAGGAATATCCCTCATAAAGCCCACGAATACCTCCAGAGAATAGGACTAGAGATAGCAGATGGTCTGTTCATACACCCAATAATCGGTGAGCGAAAACCTGGTGACTTTCCCCCACAAGCAATTATTGAGGCATATAACTGGATGATAAACAATGTGTATCCACCCAACAAAGTCTTCCTCTCATTCCTGTGGACCTGGATGCGTTTTGCTGGTCCAAGAGAGGCTCTACATCATTGCTTGGTACGCAAGAACTATGGAGCGACACATCAGATAATAGGAAGACTCCATGCATCTCCCTCCGGCTACTACGGGGAGTACGAAGCCCATGAATTCCTCAAAAAATTCTCGGTGGAAGAGCTCGGCATACAGCCTCTTCTGCTAAAAGGCCCATTCTACTGTAAGAAGTGTGGTATGGTTGCGACTGAGAGTACCTGTGGGCACTCAGAGGCTGATAGGATAAAAATATCCATGACATTCATCCGTAACAAGCTTAGAGAAGGGAAAATCGATGAGATACCACGCGAAATAATACGTGAGGAGATACTCCAAATAGCCCTCAAATATATAAACCAAATTTGATTCTGTTTGCTGAATAGGGGTGATCGGTATGGAGGAATATGTTGAGGTGAAAATACCCAAGAAGCTCTATGAGAAGATAAAGAAGGAGATTGAAAATACAGGGGAATTCAAATCCGTAGAAGAGTTTGTTGTCTTCGTGCTTGAAAGCGCGTTGGAGGAGACAGAAGAAGTCTATTCGGAGGAGGAAGAGGAAAAAGTTAAGGAGAGACTAAGAGCACTTGGCTACCTATAATAGTGACATCTCCTACACTATGAATTCGTCTACTGGTTCCTCTTTTTTTGGTTTTATAGGCTCGTAGATCTTATCCAAAAGTTTTGAGATGTCCTCGATAAGACTCATAAGCTCCTTAGCCTGGGGTACTTCCTTTTTTATATCCTCTATCACAGCAAGCCTCATTGATAGGAAATAGTATTCCCTATATAGCTGGTAACAGACAATCTTTTTCAGATATTCGGGGTCATTCCAAACTTCTAGCAGGGATTTCGTTCTTCTGTATATCTCACCTAGATATCTTGTTAGGACCCCAACAATTTTCCCTATCAGCTCTTTTCTCGCACCCAGCTTCGGTGCCAAATAATTTATTATTAGGTCAGCTAACCAGCCCGAAAAGCTACCAACTACGAAGTCGAGGGCTAGGCTTGCAAATGGATCTTCAGAGACCCTGATCAGAAAATCGAATAGGGCGTCCTCATCCAACGCTATAAGTGTATTCAGAATAAGTCTTAGCTCGCTTGACACATTTATTATGCTGTCAACAATCTCATTTATTATGTGACTTAGACTCACATATTGGTAGACATCAACAAGGTTTAGTGGAGCAACAACTATTGGTGGGATTAGCGATTTCGCATCATTTGGCGCTTTAACAGCTATCCTCTCGCTCATGGAGATATTAAGGTATTTTTCCCAGAGAAGCCTCTCGCCAAGCTCTGAGAGCACCTTAACTGCTGTGTCTATATCGCCCTTATGAATCTTAGTAGCTATACTGGTCAATATACTTACTGCCTCCCATAGGATATCACGATACTCGGGGACTATAGGCTTCACCAAATTTCCTACTGAGCCCAACATCTCAACAAGCTTTCCAACGTTTTCTTTCTCATGGATAAGTTTCTCGCGGATAACGATACCCATGATATACATAGCGCTTTCTATGATTCTCCTCTTTATATGCTCTGGCAGGTCGGATTCTAATGCTTCCTGAACAGAATGGTGTATACTGTCGAGATCCATAGGCTCCTCAAGAAATTCGCCGATCTCAGATATTAGTCTCTTTCTTGTATTCTCAGGCAGCAGATTGATTGTAACCTTTATCATCTCAACAAAAGACTTCACCGAGAATTCCAAGTCTTTTTCGAGTCTAAGCTCCCTAAGCACGTCTATGAATTCGGGGTCTCTACATGCATCCATTAGGACTCTTAGAGATCCCTGCTCAAACTTAATTTTTATTGTTCCTGGAAGCGCTTTCTGGATCCCGGCACTCACCAAATACAATGTGAGGAGATAGAAGACTATTCGCACCGCAACATATGCGTACATTTCGGCAAGGTCTCTATACCCATCAGCCAGTAGCTTCTTAACAATCTTCTTCTTAATGATCATGTGCCTCCTAAGAGAATCCCTATGTATTGTAAAACCAAATGTGTCTCTAGAAGATGCAAGTGGTTTGAGTAGAGCTAGGCTTAGACCAACTATATCATCTGGATACTTATCTCCCTCAACAATCTCCTTAATATCACCCTGAACGTTCTTTGAAATAATCTCAAGGTCAAAGATGGTAAGTGCTCTCGGCCAAAGGAGCAGCTTAGCGATAGCAGAAAGGTGTTTTTCCATAATCAAACACCAAGGTAATAAGGATGATGTCTCACCAGCCCATAACTTTATTAAAACGAACATATCTCATTATATATAGTATTAGCTTAATCGACTTTGAGATGCCGTCTTACCACTAAACATTTTTTCTATGGAGCGTTCCAAAGGTCAATTTTAAAGGTCATGGCATTGAGGAGTCTCCCAATAGTACTACTCATCCTACTGATAGTGATTCCCGTATCGATGGCTAAGGATAGTCATGGGAATCCGCAGCTAGGTACGCAGCAACAACAAGCACTAAAAGTTTTCTCTAAGCTAAAATCGGTCTACATCGTCGCTTCGGATGTTGGTTTAAACGCAACCGATACTATTGGGGTTCAGAATGTTGGTGATTCAGCACTTAAAGTGACCGTTAATTGGCGTTTAAGTCCAGAGGAACTGCAGGGGAAGATTAGGATAAGCACGACGCCCAGCGAATTCATAATAGAATCGGGAGAATATATGGTTATCTCCGTTCATATATCTGTTCTCCCCGGGGTCTTTGTCGGCCTATACAACTTATCAATAACAATAAATTGGCAATCAGTTGAACCGCAGAATGGAAACATAATTATAGCATCTGCTGTAGTCTACACCAGTATACTTGTGGGTGAACACAGCTATAAGCTCGAGGTGATACTGCGACAGCCAGATGGTTCTCCAGCCTCGGGTATGATAAAGGTAAGTTACTACTTTAGAGATCGGTACGTACCAATATATCAGATATATGCTACCCACTACACTTTCTATGTGATTGAGGGAAAATATCTTGTTGAAGCATATCTGGGGGGAATGAAGAGGGCGAGCCAGGAGGTAGATGTGGTGAATGATGTCATAATATCTCTTACGTTCTCACCGATCTACATTTCGAGATTCGAAATTATCTCCAAGCCAATGATGGTCAAAGATTCGCTGGTATTCTTCACAGAGCTGAAAAATGATGACCCATTGGTGTATCGGAAGGTTGTTTCGCTCACAGTAAGCATGTATAGGGGCACAGAACTCATAGTTAACAATAAATCAATAGCGACACTAACAATCAGGAGCAACGTTATCAAAGACGTTCTTGGCTTTGTTGAACCACCAGAAGAGTGGAGCAATGGTAGCTACACCATACGCCTCTACATATATAGCAGAGGGAAAATCCTCTATAACTACTCCACCCAGGTAAACTTTGTTGTTTACTCACCAACAGTTGTCAGATACATAGAAAAGATCCCCCTACAAATGATGATCATAGTTGCGATACTAGGAATACTATTTGGATTCTTCGGAGCAAAGATCGCATTCAGACATATTGGCAGACGCTACCTCCCTAGGGCGGTGGGGCTCATCTCTGGGAGGGAATACATAGCATATGATGTTTGGAGGAAGAGGTTTGAGGATCCAGCATACATAAGTGGGGAGTGGAGCAAAGTATTCTTCGGATTCAGTATATTAGCTAGAAGATACTGGGCGAAAGTTGAGGATATGAAGAAGAGAAAACTACTCGTACTGACAATAAACGCTGAAAAATGGATATTCTATCCTATCAGCAAAGAGGCTATATACTTTCTATGTGTACACTCAGCTCTCAATGAGTTTGATTTGATAGAAAAACTGGCAAAACTCAAAATTTACTTTGTGAAGAAGATCGAGGCACATTCGCTGTATGGAGTGCTCATGGACCCAGAGGAGACATTGAAGGATATAGACAAAAAAATCACAGAACTTTTTTAAGTCAAATAACAAATGAATTAATTTCAGCTGAGCTCTTACCTTTATTAACTTTAATTTCTTTCCTAACTTTGAAAACCTCTCCTGAGGAAAAATTTAGTATATGCATCAAACTAATAGGTGGTATCATTGAGAAAAATCGTAGGAATTCTCATAATAGCTGTGTTTATAGGGCTCGCAGTATCAGCACTCTACATGAGCCTATCAGAACAAAAGCAAGATCTAAGCGGATATGTTAGGGTTAAAAGGGCCCCTATCGTAGAAGCAATAGAACTATTTGATGATGATAACGGAGGGACAACAACACCAACTAGCGAGTTAACACCTATGGATGAAATGACAATAAGAATCACAGTAAACTTCACAGATCCAGGATATATTTACAGTGTTAAAGTAATAATCTACTACGACTTAACTGGACTAACTGCCCCAGATAACGCGTCCCACCATGTAACGATTTACTGGTCAAGCGTAACGGGTACATGGACACTCAGCGCTGGGGGTAGTACTACGTGGGCTTTGGATACCCAGAACTCTTCAGTCCCTCTATATCAGATCTCTGGGATAGACTACATATATGTTGTTTTCACCCCAGGTAAGATAACAAGATACTCAGCAACAGGAAACTGGGTAATTTATGCAAATGTCACCGACCAGGACAATCCAAGTCTACTCTACGGCGAAAACAGCCTATCGGGTCTCAACTGCCGATATTACTTAGAGATGTCGATAGACGCAACATCATTCAACTTCAGTAGTGTTCCACCTGGAGCAACAAACGTTTCGATGGCATATCCAAACGCCATTAACATAACTGTGATAAGCAACTACTGGTGGTACTTACAGCTAAACGCTACGGGTTGGTATGATAAGAGTAATCCAGCACAACTAGTAGTAAACTTCACGCAGTTCAATTCGCTTCTCGCCGATGATGATCCCAATCCACAAGAAGCGGTGGAGACGGGGCTTGATCCGATGTGGGTTCGGCCGTCGGGGTCGATGTGGCAATATCTTGATCCAACACCAGAAGCTGGAACAGTTATTCATCTATACCTATTCGTAACATTACCAAGCGATATTCCCTACGGAGAATACATAACGACGCTCTCAGTTGTGACGGGACAGTCTTCTCCTCCACCATAAATTCTTCGTATAAGTAATGTGGCTGGAAAAATAATTTCTCTTTTTTGTTCGCATCGAATTCTGCTTTATGGCTCAATACAAAGCATTATTTAGCTAGTTGCCGTTTTTGTTGCTTTGCGTTTATGAATGAGAGCTATTGTTTGTGTTTTTAAGAATAAATTTTACTCATTCTCTTATTGATTAGCTTTTAATGCATGCTAATGCAGGGGTGCCTGTTCTTGTTTGGTAAAAAGAAAAATGTTGAAAAACGAATCCTAGAGGAAGCGAAGGCTTTGAGGGATCTAATAGAGCTTACTGGGGACCGCCAATTGAACACACAGGCCGTCCGCGAGGCTCTTAGAAAGATTGCTGATAATGTCTCTAAGCTTTCTGATATTGAGAGAGATAGACTCGCAAGGAAAGTTGACGAGCTTTTTGAGGAGAAGATTGCTATTCTTAGAGGTTGGAGGGAATCCAATATAAGGAAGATAAAGAGTATGCTTAAGGAGCTTAGACTATCAAAGAAGATCCCTCAAGTTAAGTTTAATAGAGTTCGGATGCTTGATTCTCAGATAAAACTCTATGATGCTCAGCTCATGGTTCTGGAGAATCTAAGGGATATCCTCGTAGATACCATTCAGAGGGGGGTTGACCCCGTTACTGCTTGGAATAGGGTTATGAGAAGCTCGACGGTTGTCTCTGAGTTCGTTGAAACCCTCGCGGAGCATGCGGAAGCATATGAGGAGCTTATGGGGGAGGGGGTCTCCGAGGAGGCTTTAGAGGCACTCGAGGAGGAGTATGGTGTCAAGGAGCCTGAGGAGGTTGCGAGGAAGGAGCTTAAGAAACTTATGGAGAAATATGGTGTTGAGGAGTAGATAGGTATGAGTGTTGAGAAGTCCTATGAGTATATGATGGATTCTCTTCGTCGAATAATAGAGTTTGTAAGGGAAATCTCTGTTGAGTGGTGGTGGTTCGAACAGGGTAAAATCCCAATAATTCGGGTTAGAAAACTCGAGGTGAATAAGAACATATCCTTCGAATATCTACCTAAAAGACCTGTTTTAGATGCACTTAGAGTCATATACTCAAACTTTGAGCAGATCAGAAAGCTTGACCCAAAGATTAGAGTTGACTATGCCCTAAAAACAGCTCAGGACCTATACCTAGTCCTACAAGCTATAAGCTATGTTATTGATGCCCACGGCTTAGCCGAAAAAATACACGAGGCTAGGGAACGCATAGCTAAGATTAATCCAGAAGCCCTAGACGAATTTATAGATCTCGCTAACAGTGTTATACAGCGCATAAGAGAGCTTCTAGCACTAAATGTCTTCTCATGGCCATCCAAAAGGAAGGAGATCGAAGAGGAAATAAAGAAAGTTCTAGAATTTGCTGAGACTATGCCCATCCAGGAGAAAGCTAAGGAGGAGGTGTCCGCATAAAATGGTGTTCGGTAGAAAGAAAGAGAAACTCGACGAAAAAATCCGTAGGCTTATCGAAAGGCTTCAGGACGCACGCATAACCATAAGGATATACAGAAAGAAGTATGAGAATCAAATAAAGAAATATCTACGCAAGGGAAAAACACCCCCACCAACACTTCTAGCCGCTTGGAAAGTAAGTGATATACTGCTATCAACAGTAGAATCATCGATAGTCTCCCTCGAGAGTGCCCAGATGATGCTCGAGGTAGGAAGCGCAATCAAAGAGGCTGCAGGCGTCACAAGCGTAGACAAACTTGCGGATACTCTCCGTGAACTGAATCAGAACTTAGCAAGCATAGGTATGGCTTTGAGACAAATGGTTACTGTTCAAAGCCAATTGGTCAACACAACACAGTCAATATCAACAGATCTCTCTGAAATGATGAATGAGATTGCGGGAGCACTCGAACAGCTCACTCCAGAGGTCATAGAAAGCATAGGCTCAGAATTCTTAGAGCAACTCAAGGTTAGTGACCCAGAATTATACAAGCAGATACCAGAGGAGATTAAGAGGAAATATTTACAGTCGTCGGAGGAGTAGGAGGTATGGGGCTTTACGATGAAGCCCTGAAGTTTAAGAAGCTTGCGGAAAATGCTATGAGGAAGGGAGATATAGAGGCCGCAAAGAGATACTTACAGATGGCGATATCTAGATTAGAAACTCTGGAAGAGATGAGTGAAGACCCAACACTCAAGAAGATCTGGGAGCAGGGAAAAAGAAATCTGATGATGCTCCTAGAAGGATTAGAATCTGGAGCTATAAGAATACCAAAAAGAACAGCTGAGGCCAAGACACCTAGAAGAGCTGCTGGAGCCCCTCGCGTAAAAATGATCGAACATGTACCCAGAAGAACGGCAATAAAAGAGATTCCAGAGGAATGCCAAGCAGACTTCTTATATACAAGTATCCCCGAAATAACATTTAATGATGTTGCTGGTCTTGATGATGTTAAGCAGGAACTGCGTGAGGGAATAGAGTGGCAAATAAAATACCCAGAGATTCTCAGACAACTCGGTCTAAGGCCAATAAAGGGAATCCTTCTCTACGGGCCTCCCGGAACTGGAAAAACATATGTTGTGAAGGCTGCGGCTGGAGAGTTTGGGGTTCCACTGATAATTGTTGATCCAGCAACACTGATGTCGAAGTGGTTGGGAGAATCCGAGAAAATGGTAGCTAAGATATTCAGCTGTGCTAGGAGGCTCTCTCCCTCAATAGTATTTATTGATGAAGTGGACAAAGTGTTCCCAAGACAGGTAAGTGGTTCAGAAGCACCAAAGAGAATAGAAGCACAGCTGCTACAGGAGCTTGACGGAATAAGATCTGGGGAGGGCTTCATCGTTATATTTGCTACCAACGAACCATGGAATCTGAATCCAGCTCTAATAAGAGCGAATAGGGTGGACAAAGTAATATATGTTCCACCACCAGACGATGAGATGAGGAAGAAGCTCTTCGAATTATATCTAAGAGGTGTAAAGCTTGCGGATGATGTGGATTTAGATGAGCTTGTTAGGAGAACCAGACCGAATAGTGAGGGGTTCTACAGTGCAGCAGCTATAGCCCTTATATGCAACGAGGCTAAGAAGAATGTCCTAAGGTACTACCAAAAAACTGGTCAGCTCCGACCTATAAGAATGGAGGACTTACTAGAAGCTATAGAGAGGACTAGGAGAGACATACCCATAAACCTTGTTGAGAAATATGATGAGTGGAAAAAACAATATTTTATAAGTTAGAGTGATTAAGATGGATCCATGCTCACAATTTGTAAGAATGGCCAAGAAAAATCTTGGTATTAGAAAGAAAAATCCTTGGACCGCCGCCCTATTCTTCATCCAGGCGGCGGAATGCTACCTAAATGCTGGTGAGAAAAGAAAAGCTTTTCAATACGCATATCAAGCTGTGAGCCTCCTAGAGAAGTTCTGGGGAAGCGGAAAAAACGACGTTGTTCTATCAGATCTAGAAAAAGCATTGGGACTAGCATTTAGAGTCTGCCCACCTAATAAGAGAAAGGAGATTAAAAATAAGGCATTCAAAGTTTATCTTTATCATGCAAATAAGTTAGAGAGTAGTGGTAATTTTCTTGGTGCATCAGAAAAATATGAGGCAGCGACGCAATACGCACCGAGTGGTGAGAAAGCTAAGGAAGCTATTCTTAAAGCTATAGCGGTTCTACAAAAAGCTAAGGAGAAGGAATCAGTAGTGAAGAATAGAGCACTCTTAGAGAAAATTGAGTCAAGATTGGAATACCTAACATCACTTCTACCAAAAAGAGTGGAGGAAAAAGCACCTGTCCTTGCTGAGAAGGCATCTGCGAAAGTATCTGTTAATATGGAGCTTGAGGTTTTGGAGACTGCGATGCATGAAGCTATGAGGAAGATATCATCGAAGTTCCCGCTCAGGGTTTCTGACGTGGACATAGAAACCAAAAATGGAACCCGTAGAGCGTCCTTTAGAGTTCCAGGATACGATGCCATAGTAAATATGACCCATAAAAAGACCTATTGTACTGTTGAGGTATTCTCATCAAACCTTAGTTTTGCCCTTGAGGTTGCTAGTTCAACGAAATACTTTTTGGATGCCGAGGAAGCGCTGAGAAAGGTTCTTAGCTTTAATGTTAGTGGACACCTAGATAAGAAGCACATATTAATGTTCATACGCAAGATCTCTAGGATGGCGAGAGCCCGAGAGGACGGCCTTAAAGTTGCCCATTACCTGGGTACACTAGCAGACTTTCTACTTAAGCAAAATAGAAAATTTGAAGCTCTTGCAGACAAGATTAGAGAAAGATCGAACTCGCTTATGGAGATATATGTTGCGGGTAGCGAGCTTCTGAATATAGATTCTCGGAAAATAATGAGTCTTATGGAGGAAGCAGCTAAGATTCTGGGTGAGAAAAAATGATTCCGATAGTAGCGATATACACATTCATAATGGCATATGCCACCTTCATAGTAAATTTGAGTATTGTATATCTAAGCTTCTTGGACTGGTATAGAAGGGAGGATGAGACCGAGGCTATGCGTGCCCTAAAAATATCAGCGGTACTATCAATAATTTTCTCGCTAATTCTGATGTATACTATGCTTAGTGTTATGCCGGAAGACCTAGTAGCTCTCTATAGAGACCTCATCCTTGTGTCCTTCATATTATCTGTAATGTGTCTATTCCCATTCCTAGTGTGGATTAGGAAGAAGATATATGCTCATTTCTACATAGCCGCGTACCTCTCATATAATATTCTGGTTTGGTTTGTAGCCCCAGTTTTTCTCTACGTTGTTTTCGAGATGGATTACTTCCATATGACAATAGCAAACTATCTACTCGGCGCAATACTAGGAACATTGTTGGCCACAGCGATAATAAGGGAGATAAGGCCTAGAGAATGGATTCTTGGCGGGCTCCCAGCAATAACAACGGCTATTAGCGTAGCAGATTTCGTCACTAGGGCTATAGGCTCACAACTGAAACTAATCACAATAGCTCCAGGCGTATCTCTAAACTTAATACATGTGATTCTAATCGTTTCCTTAATAATACAATATATTTACTATAAGCGTATTACTGAGAGGTAGTAAATATGGTTGGTGGTACTGACATAAAGAGAACGCTTCTATTACTACACACCCTCAATTGCTGTCCATTCTGTGGTGCTCCTCTGAAGATAGTTGATGGGAAATGTGACGCATGCGGTTCGGTCATTGACCGCAACCTCATAATAAGCTATGTCAAAGCGAAGCTCTCCCAGGATATGTATGAGGGTCTTGATGAAGTACGCATAATGGACTCTATTGCCGAAGCTTCATACAGACTCTCCCTAGCATCTGAGTATCTAAGATCAAGAATAATTATGAGTATGAGAGAAAGAATAGATGAGCTACGTAGAGAAGAAAAAGAAATACATCCAGTTTTCGAAGAAATTTCCAGACGTGAAAGGGAGATTTTGGAACGCCTAGAGAGTGTCCTTAACAAGCAACAAGAGGCACTGAGAATAAGAACTGTGGATGCTTTGGAGAGGGCATATAATGAGTTGCTAGCGGCACTAAAGCAGTATGGTAGAAATATACCCCCTGAGGTATTAGGTCTCTACACATTGCCGGACTTCGCCCTGGAGATTGCTGATAAATATCATAAGGCAAATGACTATAATAATGCTGTTCGATGGTATGGCTTTGCTGTAGTAGCTACAATGTATCCTGAGAGCCCCCCTAAAGGTCTTCCAAAGAGAATGTCTGTAGTCCACATACCGTATGGCATTACGCACATAGGAATATTCGATGGCGACTTTGATGGTAAACCAGAAGTATTTTATGTACCGAGTATGGGAGTTGCAGGGCTCAAGATTCCATGTGTAGTTATAAATGAGGGCGGAGTGAATTGGAATCCACTAAATGGGTATGGTGTGGTCTTTCCTATCTTCGGCAACCTTGGGAAATACTCAGTAGTGATATTTGCTTGGGAATCATCTAGACTACCAGATGCGAAGCTCATAAGCATGGGAAAGGAGATAAGAATCATACGAGACAGCGAGACACAATACACATTACCAACATATGCGATATCGTATGCTGACATTGATAATGATGGACACATCGAGCTAATAGTCCTGACGGGAAGAGGAAAGACCCTTATTCTTGATAGTAAGGATGACCACTTTGTTGCTAAGGTAATATCAGTAGGAAACATATCAAGTATAGCTACCCCAAAACTTGGAGATGTTGTAAGATTTGTGGCTATGACCATGGATGGCAGGCTACTGATGATAGACCCTATCACACGCGACGTATCACCAATAGAGTTTGGCTTTAGGAATGCGGATTCGGTGATAATAAGCTCGGGAGATCTGGATAAGGATGGTTTCGATGAGATATACGTATCGACTATGGATGGTGGCTACCGCTATGTTTTCAAGAACGGCGGATACCAAGGCTCCAAGATAGTTGATGGTGATGTGCTAGGCATGCAAGTAGTTGATATTAATGGTGATAAAGAAGATGAGCTCATAGTCTTAAAAAGAGGTAGGGGCCTAATCCTAGAAATATACTCTCTAAGAAGAGCGCTTGGAGTGAATGTTCTGGAGAAGATAGCATCATACCAAATAGGAACTACTTATGATGTGGCCAGAGCAAAGATGAGCTATGAGGCTCCGTTCGGTTCTAGACCCATTTTTATATGTGAGGACATAGATCTTGATGGTGCCCCAGAGATACTAGTTGGCCTAGAAAAATCTTTCTTAATTATCGACCCCAAATATGCTTAGGTGATATCAGATGTGTATCGAACGATCCAGACCTCAATTCGATAAGAAGAAATATATAGAGGCTCCGCAAGAGCCAGATGTTGTAATCTACTATCGCGAAATTGGCAGGAAAGAACCAGACATCATAAGAGTGTATGAATATGAGGAGGCATACGTGGTTTGCCCTACTGGAGAAACCAAGGTTTTAGCGGAACCAGGATTCTACCGAATATATTCTCGCCCGGCTAGAGTTACTTGGGTGCGTCTATCCAAACTCACACTGACCGTAGGTGTTCCCAGCACAAACTTGCCGTTTAGGTATGGCGTACACGCAGATATTGTTCTGTTCCCCAAGAATGTTCAGATGATCGTTATTGGCGTGGCTAAGATGGCTAGGGAGGGTGTAATAACCATTGACCTGATAAAGGAGGAGCTTCGGAGGATACTGAGGGATGCTGTTTTGAATGTTAAGTTGGATCCGAATAAGCCTAGAAAGGAGATAATCAGTAGGATTCATGAGGAGATAAATACTCTGCTAAAAAGATCGTGGCTGAGTATGTTTGTTTGTGATGTGCAGGGGATAGGGTTCTCACATGAGTGTGAGTTAGCAAAATTTTTGGAGGGATAGGATTTGAGCTCGATTGTTAGATCACAACTGGAACTCTTCATCTCATCTGAAAGAGTGACTATTAGGAATAGTCTTAGGGACGCTAGGGCTGAGGCAATAGAAAAGAGAGACTACGACTTATCGGCGAGTCTCGAGGAAATCGAGAATATGCTTATGGGGTTCATGCCGATCAAATCTGCATTTCCAACACCAGACGAATACATAAACGCTCTGAGGTCGTATGCTTTTACTCTTTCACTTCTAAGCTCTCTATTTCGTCATGCTGGGATATCTACAGAGACATTGTCTATGGCTAAGAAACTCATGAGCATAACCTTAGAAAAAGTTGAGATGGGGAAACTCATTGAGAATGCAAAGAAGATCCTGAGTGAGAAGGAATATGGACGCGAAGTTTTCATTGATGGGTGCAAAACATATGTTGGCCTGCTCGTTGGAAGGGTAAAAGAGTTTGATAGACAAGAACTTCACATAGTGAAGGAAGCCCTAACAGAGATCTTCGCGGGTGGAAAGCCTATAAGGAGACTATCAGACCTAGCGAAAGAGCTCGGAGCAAGAGAGAAAGATCTAATGAGGATCCTTAAGAGGATGCCTGACATCGACCCAAACATAATTGTTAAGGAAAAGTATGTCGCCATGAAAAACAAGCTGAAGGAATATATTGAGGACTTGCTCTCTGACAAGGGCTATATATTGATTAGTGACCAGGCTAAAGAACTTTCCTTAGAACCGAAATATGTTGTGGATGCCCTCAAAATACTGAGAGATATCTTCCCGAATCTGCGGATCTACGAAGACAAAATAGTCTACACACCAAACATATTAGCAAACTACGTGGAGGACATCGTAAGGGAAAGTATCGTAATATCATACGAGGAATTAGCTGCGAAGCTCGGTATACACCCAAAACTAGTAGCTGAAATGCTAAAAGAAACGAGTCGGTACTTCTCGGAAACAGCGATTATTGAGAAGGTACTTATTAACAAGAAAAGGATAGTATCTTGGCTATCGAAGATCTTTGGTGATCGCCCAATAATATTTGTCGATGAAGTCGCGGGAATAGTAGGGGTGAGTAGCAAAACAGCAAAAGCAATAGCTGACCTAGCAGCGGCACTAAGCAAGGGAGATATAGTGATCAGACAAAACCGCGTCATCTATAAGCCGAACATGATAAGGATTCTCAGCGAAGCTATAAGAGAGCAGGTTCTCCCAGAAGACATAGCATCGCTAAAGGAAACAGATCCTAGACTTGTAGAAGATGCTGTCTATAAGCAGATCTACCAGAAGCTACTTGACTTCGAAAAGACAGTTATGAGGGGAGGATAGTATGGTGTATGGTAAGCAGCAGCTGAGAGAACTAGCTCAGAAGCTAAATAAGATAAAGGAACAGTTATCCTTTGAACTGCCAGAATTCTGGTGGTTTTCTCAGGGGGAAGCAGCAATAGTATCAGTTAGGAAACTTGCAAGAGACAAGGAGCTGAGGGTATTTGAGACACCAAAGCTCTCATTGAAGGCAGCACTAAAACTGCTTATCGATAATATAGAGGTTATAGAACAACTAAAGGGATCTGAATTCTATAGAGCCCTCAGAATACTAGAAGAAGACATATCAAAAATCATCGATGCGTACAAAGCAGTCCGTGATGCCCATAGCATCGTTGAGGAGATAGAACATACTAAAAGGTTGCTGAAACAGAGAGGCCTGCATGTTGCGAAGGAAAAAGAGATCGAGGCCGAACTAAACACGATAATAACGTGGATACGGGATATACTAACTGGAAACTTCTATGAGTGGAAAAATAGGAAGGAAAAAATAGAACTGCTACTGTCGAAGATTAGAGAGCGGATACAAAGCCTATAATTTTTTTCTTAAAAGCTCCTTGTATTCCTCATACAGCTTTACTCCAGCACTAGCACCGATTATGTCGGCTCCCTCCCGTATTAAGGCTAGGGCAAATTCCGCTTCTCTTATCCCCCCAGAAGCCTTAATCTTAATTCTTTTTCCCACAATACTTCGAATTATGCGTATATCATCAATGGTTACGCCTCTCGCCCCAAACCCAGTGTTTGTCTTAACACAGAAAGCGCCTGAGTCCATAACTAGCCTACTTGCATCCCTTATTTCCTCCTCAGTGAGATATGAAGTCTCAATGATGACCTTTGTGGGTATCCCCGCAGACTCAACAACTTTTTTTATATCCTCCAAAACATATTCCCGCTGTCCACTTCTAAAGAAACTTATATTCATAACCATATCAATCTCGTCGGCCCCCCAATCAGCAGCGATTTGTGCCTCCCTGACTTTAATCTCCGTCGGATAGTAGCCAAGAGGAAAACCTATAACAGTCACAACCTTCACATCCATATCTCGAAGAAGTTTGTTGGCTAGGGGCACATATATGAGGGGTATGCATACGCCCCTAAAATTGTACTTCTTTGCCTCCTCTATAGTCTTAATAATATCTTTCTCTTTGGCTGAGGGCTTAAGGTTTGTATGGTCGATTCTCTTTGCGAACTCCTCTAGGCTCAGTAGCTCCATAATACCCACCCGATACATATCATTAAAAAGAAGTATGGTATTTATTTCTGGTGCCCAGAGAAGGGAATTTTATTCTCTTTATTTTTGTTGAAATGGAAAATAATTAGATGTTGGTGATTATGTTGCAAGCACCAAAATACGTCTTCATTATAAATGGAACACCAGTCCCTGTTGTGCGAGACGAAACAGTGAATAAGATCGAATCCAACAACCTAACACTCAAAGATATTCTTGAGGAAGCCAAGTATTTCCTAGCAAATGGTGAGAGCCTAATAGCAATAAAGGGTGTGCTTGAGGCGATGCTACCATTCATGAGTGTTGAGCTAGCTGAGTATTGGGATGATCTAAGAAATAAAATAGGTCTCTTAGAGAAGGGCTTTTCCGCTAAAGATGTGGGTATTAGGCTTGACTCCAAAAGATTAGAGTTTAAAAATGTTGTTGGCAAAAACATACTTGAGTTGGTCAAACCAAAACAGAGGCAGACGGAATATGGTTATGTTTACTCAATAGAGCTTACCATACTCGGGGAGGGTCACGTTGGTTGGTGCACGGAATCTCTCGACCTTCCTAGATAGGATCAGGGAATTTTTGCTCGATCTCGGTGAAATATTTTTTCTCCCAGATGGTATTTATTTTTATTGCAAATCCAGGAATCTGTCTAGCAAAATTTTGATATTTGAGTGGCTTGAAGGAGGAAAGTCTACCACAACCAAATATTTAACAGGACCAATGCTGATTTCTGAGCTAACAAGCATACTCTATAGGTTTCTTCGCTTTAATAGGAGTCTCCAGCGATATTTCCAAGCGCTGGACGAACGGATAAGAGATATTATAAGTAAAGAAATAAACATTCAAGTCCTCGACTATATGAGGTATGTTAAGTTCTTCATTACGATGCTCAGGAAGTGGTTTAATGTTGATATATCAAGAGAAGTATCACTAAGTGAGCTTGGAATAAGAAAGGGCGGTCTAGAGAGTGTCCTAAAATATATCCGGGAGGAAAAAACAAAGGCTTTTGCACTCATACAACGTTGGAATCTTCTTAAATTTCTTGTTCCACCAGAGGGAAAAATGAGGGTTCTCAATGAAAATGGCTTTTTCGAATATTCTGTTCGTAGTGTCCCTCCAAACAAACTTGTTGTGTTTGCGGATTCGAAACGCTTCGTAGTATCCCTCCAAAAAGTATTGGGCTGGCTACTATTCTTGGTGGCTAGGAACCTAGAACTGGAGAGGGTCAGATATTTAATGCATATTGAGAAGAGACTTGAGGAGGGATTCATATCAAAAGATCAGCTACTAATAATACTTACCAAAGAACTTGTGGAGAGAGGACGTATAGCAATACCAGTAAGCGTAGCTGGGGTAAGAACTTTTGTTGGTCTAAGGCTCGTAGGCAAAACTGTCTATGCATACATAAATACTGGTGAGTATGTTGTGAGGGAGATTCTTGGTCCACATAAGGGCCTATATGTCTATTTTCCCCCAGTAGATATCTGCGTTGAGCTGAGAGCTAAGAATCTTCCTGATGGGAACTTTGTTGTGTACCCTGCTGAGGTTCCAGTGGTAATAGATGAGTATCTTCACCCATCTGTTCGTGAGAGAGTAGGAAAAAGACAGGTCTGTCTTGGTAAAGATGGAGATTTTGTTGGCAAATTGGTGCTTGCAGCCAAGGAAATAGCTGAGAAGAAGAAGGCAAAGGTACGGATAATTGGCGGATTTACTGTGATTTCCACGGAACATGCACTTGCAGAAATCTTAAGAAAAGCATTTACCGTTGTTAGGTATGGCTATAGGCCCGGTATGACCCCCTATAGAAGTGCTGCGGCATGTGCCGGTGTTGCTGGAGTGCGAATTATAAGCGATAAAAGGGAGTTAGAAGAGTTGAAGAAGAGGGGTGTGGAGATAGTGGAGTAGTGATGAGAGATGTTCAGTGTGGTTGTATCTAAAGATGTGTACAATATTTCGAGGATAATCTGCAGAAAAATTGTTAAGGAGTGGTATGCATTCGCATTAGGTAAACTCATCCTAAAGAAGAACAATGTTGTTTTCCAAATAGCAGATATTTATGTTCCATACCAAGAAGCATCAATAACACATGTGTATATCCCCCCAGAAGGCATGATGGAGATGTTCGATGTCTATCCGCAGATAAAAAGGAAGAGAAGCGACTGGATACTGCTAGGGATGTGGCATAGCCATGCTGAAACAAGGGTTTTCCATTCGTTTATCGATAGGGAAAATATAAGCAATATATATCAGACTTTTCCAAAACATTATCTGCCCTCAGCAAGTACTTACGAGAAAATATTTGGCCCAGAAATCCTCAGAGAGATGCATGCCGAACCAATATTAGGAAGCGGACTAAAGGGGTTCAGAATATGTTTTGGTTCTCTATGCATAGAAATTGACTTGCGCCAAGAGGTTGATGATGAACTATTCTTTGTTACATGGTACTCTCATCTATATACAATAAAAGCGCTAGTAGATGTTCTCAAGGAATATTTTGGGGCAATACCAATACTTAGCAGTAAACTCAGAAAAACAGTGCGCTATGTGGTAAGTGTGGTTGTAAATAACTATGCTGATATTGAGGGCCGAGTATTTATCTTTGATTCTCTTAGGGGGGGCGCTCCTAGAGAATCTAGGGCAGATGTACGTGTCGAAGATATAAAAGAAAGTCCTATATTTGCACGTAGAGAGTCGCTAGAAGAAATAATATCCAAGATAAGAGTTATGTGAGTGCGAAGCATGGGGAGCATTGAAGTATTTGATAGACAACTAAGGCTGGGTTGGTGGGATCAGGAAAAGCTTAGAAGGACAAGCCTCTTCATAATAGCAGATAACCCCTACGCATATATCAGTGCGATAACCGCAGTAGCGATAGGGTTTGGAAATATATATCTGGTTGGTTCAAGACATGTAAAAAACTTCAGAATCCTCTTTGAGGATTTTTCTGGAGATTTCTCGAGAGGCACAGTAAGATTCGTCGAGAAATACCTCGGAAGGTTTTTGGATAATTATGGTATGAGACTGGAATCCATCCCCATAAATCTGGCATCAAACTCCGCTCTAAGACTCGTTAAAAACATCATAGATATCGATGAATCCGAAAACAAGGTAATACTAGACCTCTCAACAGACCTGCAGGTCAAGCTTTTCGTATGGAAACTCATGAGTCTTACTGGAGCAATAACATATATGGCTATTTTCTCTGAAGGCATAAAACTCTATGCTCTCAGCGACATAGTGAGAGGCTCTACTAAGAGGATTTCCTCACGTAAAAAACCTGCATGGATTGCGAGAGATATGTATGCGAGGCTACAAAAACAGAAGACTTCTAGGATACCTATAGAACATCTATTTCTACTTGCTAGTGGACTGCTCCTTGGGGAAGTTGCCTTAAGGATACAGGGAAAATTTGTTGTTGAGGGTAGCGAAACAGCTAAAAATTTTATTCCAACAACTGAGATGGAATTTCCCTTTGAAGAGCTCCCCCAGCTACGTAGTAGTCCTCTGACTATCAGGAGCATAGTGGTTGTTGGGGCTGGAGCACTAGGAACATTTTACGCCATACAGTTAGCTACGATGATAAATCTTGGTCTATTGAGGGTGAAAGAGATAATTTTTGTGGACCCAGACACAATAGAACTAACGAACTTTAATAGGCAAGTAATGTATTGGGGGGATACGATCGGCATGCCAAAAGCGGAGGTAATGGCTGAACGCTTCCAGAAGATGGTTTATGGAGAACTCATAGTAAAAAATGAGGAAGCAAGATTTGAGGAAATAGAAGATGGACTAAAGGATGTCTCACTCATAGTTGAGGGTGTAGACACATGGGCTGTCAGAAAGGAAATCGCCAGGTTTGCGGTGAAGCATAGGAAGCCTCTTATCTCCGCTGGGGTTTCATTACTCCATGGCCAAGAAACATTCTATTTGCCTTTCCGAACATACTGCCCATTCCACTCAATAAACCTAGAAGAGAAAGAGGATCCTAAGGTCGATGAAAGCTGCCTAAATATAACGCCCTCCGTAATCTTTACGAACATAACACTTTCCTCTGCGGCGATACTAACATCCATAGGGGCAAAATATCCTCTAAATGGGGTCCTATACTATAGCTTAGAGGGGTTCTATGAGAAATATAGGAGGTTTCATGTAGAAAGATATCAAGGATCCTGTGGAGACTGATTCTCCATAAATTAGTATCTTAGCTCTATGCTTCTTGTAATCGGCCCTTTTATACGGAGTATGGGGATAGGCTCCGTTCCTCTGAGTTCTATCTGTGCGTAGGGCATATCTTCTAGGGCTCCGATAAGCTCTTTGAAGAATAGCTCCATAGGCATCAATCTCTTATTATGTATCCTCTCCCAGAAAATTCTTAGCAGTTGGTAGGGCATCATCATGACTTCCCTCCCATAGTCGTCTTGGAGAAGGGATCTTAGCAGATCGCATGGATAGGCGCTTCCAACAGTGACGCTCTGAAGATAATCGGGTATGTCATCCTTATTTATGAGGCCTATAGTCCTATCAAGCATGGTGATAATGACTTCCCTCTCATCCTCCGGCACGATATTTATGATGTTATTAAGACTATCTGGAACCCTCCCCTCAACATGTTGATAAAATGCTATTGTTACGTACCCAATGGAATACGCTATATTCTCAAGTGCCAATCCAATGTTACCTGATATGAGCTCGTTGAGAGTCATTCCATATGCTATAAAGGCACGATTCAATGTTTCAATGACAGCACTTTTACTGCATCTATATCCTCTGCTTCTCAGTTCATCATAAAATTCAGCACCATCTATAGGATGTCCCTTCTCAACAATATAGACTTCTGGAACAAAGCCCTCCGTGAACCGAGCCATAAATTCGTTTACATCAAATATTTCAGCTCTAGCTTCGATATCTGGAAGCTTTTGGATATCCATATTCAGATCGAACAGGGAAATAAACCTGTTTGGATCTATGCCTCTCAGAATAATAGCTAAGCTAAGTTTTCGGCGCAGAGGCCTGTGGAAATTGAAGTATTCCATCCGCCATATAGAAGTAGCAATTATATCATTACCAAAATATCTCCTAGCATAATTCCTAAGAATCTTCTCAACATAGTTATCCAAGCAAAAGCACCGCCGCGGACCTGTAGATTCATAGGACTACTTAGCACAAGCTTATGGCTAAAACCACAAATATGAGTAGCATAATATCTTGTTTTTCAAATTTGCTGAAAAAAGATAGTGTTATTATTGGTGATGAGGAACAAGATCTGATCGGATGAGGAAGCTCCAAAGGGCTGATTTTCCCAATATCTGGTGCTCCTCCATGAATATTGAAAGACTTTCCACGGGTATAACAAAGCTCGATGAGCTCCTTGAGGGCGGCATACCAAAACGCTTCTTTGTTGCTGTTACCGGCGAACCTGGAACAGGAAAAACGATACTATGTATGCATTATATTTGGGCAGGTCTTCTGAAGGGAGAGCCCGCAATCTATGTCACAACTGAGGAAAGCAGGGATAGTATCATTAGGCAGGCAGAGATGTTTGGCTGGGACTTCCTGGATTTTATGAGCTCAGAGAATCTGATAATAATCGATGCACTTATGAGAAATAAATCTGATGAATGGTCGATGTTCAAACTGACAGTGGAAGAACTAGTAAACATAATAATCCGAGCTAAGAAGCGTCTTGGGTACACACATGCTAGGGTCGTAGTGGATTCGATGTCTGCCTTTTGGCTTGACAAACCCGCAATGGCTAGGAAATATGCATATTACGTTAAGAGGATGCTCTACCCCTGGAATGTGACGATATTGGCTACTTCTCAGTATGCTATAACAACTAGTGATGCTTTTGGTTTTGGGATCGAGCATGTTGCCGATGGCATAATTAGATTCCGGAGATCTGTGAGGGGTGGTGTTCTACGTAGATTTCTGATTATAGAGAAGATGAGACAAACAAATCATGATCGGAGGGTGTGGGAGATAGATATTGTTCCTAAGGAGGGATTGGTTCTTCTGCAACCAGTATCATCGGTCTCCCGAGAGGATTTTTCCTTCCCAAGACGTGTTATGCAGAGAATTGAGAGGGCTAAGAGAAAAAAGGAGGCTGAGATATGGGGCTCGGATACACATGACGAAGCAGAAAATAATTGATTTTATGGGAATCAAACTAATAATCACGGAATATGTCTATGAACCTTCAGATGACACAGAACTTCTAGCTAAGGCTGTTATTGACTACATAAAGCCAGGTTCAAAGGTTTTAGAGATTGGATGTGGTTCTGGTGCTATATCCATCCTGCTAGCCAAAATGGGCTGTAAGGTCACAGCTACGGATATAAATCCGAAGGCAATAGAGGTAGCAAAGAGGAATGCTAAGTTAAACAACGTCAGGATAAGATTTGTTGTTAGTGATCTATTCGCAGGGCTGAATGAAACATATGATGTCGTGGTATTTAACCCACCATATCTTCCAGAAGACGAATACGACTTCTTCCTAGATAATTACCACAGACTAGCTCTGGTTGGTGGGAAGAAGGGCAATGAGGTAATAATAAGATTTCTCAGAGAACTACCACAGCATCTAAGACCTAATGGTGAGGCATATTTTGTGCTTTCATCGCTTTCCGAACCCGAAGAGGTATTCGGTTTGATAGAAGATCTAGGTTTTAGATACATCGTCATAGCGTCAAAGTCTTTTTTCTTCGAGAAGATATTGGTTGTGAGGATTTGGAAAGACTGAAATCGCAATAATAGTGTTTCATAATTTTCTCTGTGAGATTCTATGGGTCTCGACTAGGAACCAAAGAATCAAAAGCGGATAACCAGCACTAAAACCCGATGTTAATAGTAGGTATGGAAATACCGAAGACAGGATGAAGATGGCATATAGCAATAATCTATGTTGTTTGCTTCTATATAGAACGTATAATCCGCTGTTTAGAGCGAAGATTGTTGTTTCCAACAACATGACATATTTGCTGGGAAGTGTATGCCACCAAGCATTAGTAAAAGTTATTATCTCTATAATCATGAGGATTTGGCTACCAAAGAAACATAGAATCTCCCACCGCAGACTCCTCTTAATACCATCAACAAATAAAGAGCGAAGACTCAAATATGCGTAAGGCAACAGAAATAAGGGAATCGTAAATAATCCTTCTATTGCTGGATTAGGCACAACTAGGTTTAGTGGACAGAGGCACTCTAGGGACGGTCTCCTAAGGGCAAGAGAAAGAGTAGCCACTAGGAAGTCGCTAAACATAGAGTAGATAAACCATATAAGCAATATGTGATTTCTGGTTTCCATGAAACAGACACCAGAAGGTATATCTAGGTTTTCTAACTCAATTAAAAACGGCAAAACTAACTTTATTATTAGTAGATGATGAACCTTACCCTCGCAGAGCTTCATGACGAGACTTCGGGTTCTGAGCTCATCCTTTTTCTAACTTGGATACTCTGAGGAGAAGCTTCTTTAAAAGATGGGCTATATAAACGGTCAAAACATTCTATCTACCTTAAGTACATTGAGGAGGTTCATGCATAATGAGACTCCAACAAAGATTCCAGAGAGATGGTGGAAAAAATGAAATCAATAGTATTCCTTGGTGGGGCACGGAAAATCGGAAACTCATCCATAGGGATAAACATAGGAAATGACCTCATACTATTAGACTATGGTGCTTCTCCATCCAATAGAACTCCGCCTGAACTGCCCGCAAGGATAGATCCTCTGAGGATCCTCGGTGTTGTTATTACGCATGCCCACATAGACCATAGTGGTGCTGTCCCATGGCTATTTAGAACAGCGCATAGGCCCCCAACAATAGCTACTCCCCTCACATTGGAGCTGTCTGACTTACTCATAAGGGATATGATAAAGCTCTCAGGAAAATATTTACCATTCGGTGTCGCTGAATTACAGCTAATGATGTCCTCAAGCATACCGCTCAAATATTACTCACCAATAAAGCTACATGACAACTGCACGATAACACTCTACAATGCTGGGCATATTCCAGGTTCAGCTTCAGTAGTTGTTGAAATTGATGGGAAGAAGATATGGTACACAGGTGATATAAACCTAACGGATGCGTGGCTTACTACGGCTGCTGATATTGTGAGCGATGCTGATATTGTGATTATGGAGGCAACATACTCATATAAGGATCATCCCGATAGGCGAACTCAGGAAAAGCTCTTAGTTGAAACGGCGAAGAGGGTCACTAAGGAATATGGTGGTACATGCTTGATACCAGCTTTTTCCGTTGGGAGGTCGCAGGAGGTTCTAATAACATTAATGGCATATAATTTTCCAGGACCAGTAATCCTTGATGGTATGTCTCAGATAGCTACTAATATAATGCTGGCACACCCAGAGTTCATATCGAATTGGCATGCGTTGAAGAGAGCTTCTGAAAGAGCAAAATGGATGAGATCGAAGAAGGAGCGCAAAAAATATGTAAAGAAACCCTCCGCGATAGTAGCCCCTGCAGGGATGCTTCTCGGTGGGTGGAGTAAATGGTATCTTGAAAAAATATTCAACAATGAGAAAAACGCAATACTATTCGTATCATATCAAGTACCAGGAACTCTCGGATACAAAGTTCTGAATGAAAGAGTGATTAGCTATGATGGCAAAGAAATACCAGTAAATGCGCATGTAGACTACTTTGATTTGTCATCCCACGCAGGAAAGACCCAGCTAAAGCAAGTACTTTCCAAACTTGAATCTCCTGAGAAAGTATTTCTTGTCCATGGAGAGGAACCACATATGCTGAAATTTGCCGAAGAGATACGAGAGGAACTAGGATTAAACATTATTGTTCCAAGAGTTGGCGAGACATATACTCTATAGACTCTTAGCAATCCTATAATCTATATTTCATATGTTCCTTACTTTAACAATATGAAGATTTCCACAAAATAGAAGCTCCTATTTTTTCAGCGACACTTCTTGGTTCTCCGATTAGAATTCAAGTGATTTAACTATGTATTTTGGTGGTACATAATCGACCAGAAATGTTCTTGTTGTTGCCCGATATATTTTTATTCCATCTCTAAGCATTCTATCAGCATCCACAACCAGAACTACATGCTTTCCTCTTTTTCTCTTTGCAACCTCTAACGCATCTTTTATTGATGCTGATAAGTGGACATACTTTCTGTCCATCGCTTTTATTCCCTCCCTCAGTATGCTACCAAGATTCTCCTTTTGGGTTCCGTGGTAGAGATATCTTATTTCTCCTACACGCACAACGGG
>Ga0180301_10000656_pt1 | contig 26834 bp, 32 predicted proteins | sample GuaBasSediGuay16_FD_121797 | JGI IMG/M metagenome (GOLD analysis project Ga0180301, IMG submission 121797) | Subseafloor sediment microbial communities from Guaymas Basin, Gulf of California, Mexico - Guay16, Core 4569-2, 12-15 cm | ecosystem: Environmental > Aquatic > Marine > Hydrothermal... | reverse complement strand
TATCCTCATCATCAAGTTGAAAAATAGTCTTTGAGTTTCTAAAAATTTTCTCATCATCTCCATGAGATGGACTAAGTCAATAGCTCAGCCACTGAGCTACCAAACGTATTGAGTGATGCTATGTCCGTTAGGTCTCTGCGTGGTCTAGGGGGAGGGCTCTCATCCGGGAAGCCAACTGTAAGAAGAGCTACTACTTTGAATCTGTCAGGTATGCCTAGGGGATTTTTTACCTTGTCCTCTTCAAAAGCTCCAATCCAACAAGTGCCAAGGCCCATCTCTTCAGCTACTAGGACTATGTGCTCCAAGGCTATGGTTGTATCAACTATAGCCCATTTAGGAGACCTCTCCATGTCGGCTAGACCAACTATCACACATGCTGCTTCACCTACGAATCTCTGTCCTCTACAAGCATGTACAAGCTTCTCCTTCAACTCATCATCTACAACCACTATGAAGTGCCATGGCTGCCTGTTAGCAGCACTTGGAGCCCATCTCGCGGCTTCAAGCAGCTTGACTATCTGCTCCTTCGTCAAGCTTCCCCTCTTGTATCTTCTAATGCTTCTCCTTTTCATTATTATCTCATAAACACTCATATGGCTCCCCATACAGCTATTTTAGTTCCATAAGATAGAAAAGTCTTGCATTGGGCAGAAGCTCACGATCTCTTGCTAAGCTTTGCTATGAAGAATCCATTGCATTCATCAAGATGAGGATGTAATCTTATGACAAAGGGACTACATCGATATCCAGGCCATCCTCTGTGAGGCCACTCAAAGGGCTTCACAGGCCTAGCTTCTTGGTTGATGAATTGGTCGATAATTGCTTCACCCTCCTCTGGGAGAAAAGAGCAAACTGAGTAGACTACGGATTCTGCACTCCTCATAATGTTTCTCATAATGTCTCTCTGAATTCTAGAGTATCTCCTAATATGTCTTCTCTTAAGTCTCAGAGCTATGCTTGGATCTTTACTCAAAGCCCCTGTTGAGGTACAAGGTGGGTCTACCAGGGCCTTCTCTGCCTTTATCATAGACAGCTTCCTTGAGTCGGCTAATAACAGCTGGATATCCTTGGCCCCTGCCATTCTCAGGATTCGTTTCATCTTCATAAGTCTCTTCCTCGATATGTCTACTGCTATGATAGTGCCTTTACCCTCTAGGAGCTGGGCTATGAGCGTAGTCTTCATGCCAGGAGCTGCACAGTAGTCAACTACAAGATTTCCTGGCTCTAAATCCATGGCAAGGACAACAAGTACACTGCCTTTATCCTGTATAAAGCATAATCCTTCACTAATGACTCTAGAACGCCGCAGCTTTTCTTCATCTCCTCTAACAACCTTCAAGACAAAGTCTATATCCTTATCCTCCTCAACGATGAATCCCTCTCCCTCAAGCTCCTTGATCACTTCGTTGATCTCAGCTTTCAATGTGTTGACTCTTATCCATAGCCTTTTCCTTCTCAAAGCTCTACAGAGAGCGATTATATCCTCTCTCATCAAATTCTTGAGCTTCATGAGAAGCCATCGAGGCATATAGTGCTCATAGAGTGCTATCTCCTCAACTTCACTCAGGCGTTTAACAAGGTCATCGTATATCTCTAGTGCTTCTCTGACGAAATTCTCTTTGACAAAATATGCTCTCCGCTTGACAAGCTCACATAGTTCATCCTCATTCAGCAGCCCCTTCTTAACGAAGTATACACCCACTGCAGCCCATGTTATGACGTGAAGAGGCACTCCTAGCCTAGCCAAGATCTTTCTTAGGAGACATATTCTAAACCAATCCCTTGAAATATCCCTTAGGGCTTTCAGAAAGGGCATGCCAAGAGCTTCTAGGTATGCTTTACCAAGCCTTCTCCTTATGTAATAGGGATCATACCCTTCTCTAAGCATCTCAATAGCATCTACTAGATCCATTAGGTCACTGAAGGTCTTCATACTACACCTATTAGCTGAATAGCATTATATTAATCCAAGGCTGGAAGAATGTCTAATAGCTGAATTGCATGAAATAAAACTTAAACCCCCCATATCACTAAGAAATCTACGAGCCAGCGAGGGCCCGTCGTCTAGCCCGGCCTAGGACGCCGCCCTCACACGGCGGAGATCGGGGGTTCAAATCCCCCCGGGCCCACCAAACGTGAAGAAGATTCTCATCTTTAGCGCCTGATACTATCCTCAATCACTCGACACCATCATAACACTATGATAATTCTCCGAGCTCTTGGTTTGCGGTGTTTTAAGCTAAGAGCACTTGATTACCTTTATATTACCAGACATCTTGATTTTTAAGAAGGGATAGGACGATGTGCAGAATCGTAGCAATCAAAGCAACCTCCAAGGCCCTTGACAGAGTTGAAAAACTCTTGACATCACTAGAGAGAGCAAGTGCTTATGACCCCTTCCTAGCCTCACTCACCAAAGGGAAGCTTAATAGTCATAGCGATGGATGGGGTGTGTTCGTGATAGGCGTCAATAGATGTCATGTGAAACAATATATCAGCTCTCACTTGATGAAGAGTAACAAGCCCTTTGCGTCATCCAAGCCCATTAACACTATAATGGATCTCCTCAGTGATTATGAGGAATTCATTCTCATAGTTCATGTTAGGGCAGCTGGAAGGAATGAGCCCAAGAGCATTATCGCTGCTCACCCTTTCATAGTCCCCATAAGCACCAAGGAACTATATGTATTCTGTCATAATGGTAGTGTAAATAAGAGCATGTTAGTTAAGGAGTTGAAGATGGAAGATCTGGTTGGAATTTATCCTGACTCATACTTCTCTGCCGTCAAGATAGTCAAAGAGGCGTATAACATAGGGCTTGAAGAGGCCATTAGGAAAGTCATGAATGAATACACAAGAACTGCCTTTAATACCGCCTCAGTACACCTAGGTACAAATCAAGCTGTTTTATATGTGACCACCTATTACAAGAAGAGGAGCGAGGACTTTGCACGCTACTACTCAACTTACCTCATCAAATGGAAAGAAGGCATAGCATACGTGTCCTCAACTGTTCTGAGCTACTATGATGTAACTGATGAAAGCGTCGAGGCTATGTCTAATGGCGATCTGAGGAAGTGGCGCATCATTTGGTCATAGAAGACCTATTCAGAAATCGCGCCTTTCATCACTCATCAGGCGGGGAGTTCACTCATCATCAACCGTAAGCGATGGCAAAGGGGTAGAAACGTTAGACTGTAGCTTTCTGTATCATAGTGTTTCTTTCTATGCCTCTTAATGCTATTATGTATGCTGAAGCTGTATGTCTATCTAAACCATATTTCCTCATTACCTCATCATGTTCTTTAGAGAGAGTAGTTCCTTTTGGATCAACATACTCTATGTTAATGGCGTATAGTGGTGCTTTCATGGTTATTCTTTCTATTATTCTATTTCTAAAGATTTGGACTCTGTAATTGTAGTTATTACTTCTTCTTTCGCCCTTCTTTATCCATAGTGTCTTGAGATAACCTAGGGTCTCTGGGTTCTCAAGGAACAACACCTTAACTCTGTGATGATAGGCGTATCTAAGCATGTCATGAATAGCCATCCCTATGATGCTCCATGCCCTCTGCCTAGGACAACCCTTCCAAGAGGCTTCCTCAAACCAAAAAGTCTTAATATCCCTTAGTCTGCCGTATCTATCCACGATTGCGAGGTTAACTCTATCAACATTAACATCAACGCCACCGAATAGCTTACCGTAGTTCCTTTCATACCTCCTGTAGTTTTCCAAGTAGAACTTATATGGTATCGAGAGATGTATTTCTCCATGAACCCAAAGTATGCCCTTTCTTTCACCAAACCCTCTAAGAACTATTCTTGCTACATATGGCTGTTCCTCCTCTATAATTTTGTCTAATACTTGCCTATAACTTCTTGATATTGTCGGCTTTAGTAAGATTTTCTTACTCTCTCCTTGGTAGTTTATTGTTGTAATTCTAAAGCTATAATCCCTTTGTAGCGTAACATTTCTACATGGGTACTCTTTCTCGCTTTGCTGAAATAGTAACCAATCCTTAAACTCTATATCAGTAAATGGTACGCCTAGTGCTTGTGCAGACTCATAGATTGAGTACACCAGTGTTATAGCTCCATCAACATAACGTCTATTAGGCAATATCTCTTGAAGTCTTTTTCTATACATTCTCTTTAAAGCTATGAGCGAGGTAATTCGTGGGTTCTCCTTTAAGATGAGGTTATGCAGGTGTAGAACAACTTGTCTAAACAAATGAGCAGTAGATAATAACATTCCAGCCTCAACATCACAAGCATTAAATGGTAGTCTCAGAGTTAGGTATGTTTCATTCATGGGGCCTAAGCCCCATAAGACTTATAAACCCTAAAGTTTATAAGCTTACTGGTGCCCCTCGGGTGGGTGAGGGGAGCTAAAAGGCTCCCGTAGCTTGCCCGAGAGAGACCGTGATGAACCTAACCGTATCCGATATAGTTCGATACAAATTGGTAGATGAAGATACGGTTCAGGTGAACGGCAGTGCCTGAGGCTTTTGAGCTCCCCTTTAGAGCCATTGAGCATCTCCTGGATTATGGAGTTAGCTTCCATGTAGCTGCCATGACTGATCCGCGTATAATGCCCTCTGATGAGAGGAGAGAGCTTATAGAGAGGCTCAGAGAGATAGACCCAATAGTGGCTGCTAATCTTGAAGAAGAACTATGTGACCCATATGACACGACTATAATGAGGATGGAGGTTTATGGTGTTGACCCTGTTCATTTCTTCTCACGAAGAGAGAGATTTTAGGTCTAAGGTTGAGTTGCTCCTCATGATACTCCTGATATGTGATGAGGAAGGGGAGGATCTAGAGTTCAATGAAGTTCTCTCCCTAGCCGAGAACTTGATATTCTCAAGAGAGCTTAAGGACCTGATCAAGGAGCTTAGACGTTATGGAGATCTACCGCCTAGAGTTGCATTAGCAAAGCTGATGTTGACTCCATCCTGGAGGAGAGCTCTTGAAAAAGCTTCCTTGCTCTTTCTCAAGGAGATTCTCGACTAGTTAGGCCTTTGTACAATAAGTAGAGGACTATGGCCATAGTTCCCAAGGGGCCTATGTCGCCCGGCACCTTCACGTATACAGGTTGTCCTTTCTCTAAATCTCGTTTTGTCAAGCCTGGTTCTGCTCCTCCAAAGATGAGCACCACTTTCTCTCCTCTTCTTAACATCTCGACCACAGTGTCGGGTTTAAACTCAGCCTTAGCGTGATGTTTAGAGACGAAGAGTAATACTTCTGAGGGCTTTATGACCTCAAGCACGTCCTCGAGATCAGCTAAGAATATTAAGTTCTTTTTCATCTTAAGAGCCATCTTATATACTTCAGGGACTCCCTCCTGAGCGGCTGCTCCCATGGCCTTGGATACAATGAAATTGGTGACCCCATATCCATAGGCTATTCTTGCAGCTTCAACAAGCCTTGCTACAGAGTACGGGCTATGTACGACTACATAGAGATTGTCGAGGGACCTCATGAGGCTTCCTCCAGATATTTCTTTACCTCCCTAGCTATAGCCCTTGCCAATGGAATCGGAACTGCCTCGCCCACTTCATTGTATTGTACATCTCTTCCTCCATAGAATATATGGTCATCAGGAAATCCCATCAGCCTTGCATGTTCTCTTACCGTGAGCAAGCGATCCCTGAATGGGTGTATGAAGCGTGAGGAGCCCATGACTGTAGGAGCTAGTCTGTAGGGGTGTAATCTTACTAAGTTCGTGTAGACTCTTCCCTCGGCTCCTCCATAGTATACTAGAGATTCTCCCCACCTCAACCTCCTAATCCTTCTCAGCTTCCTAGGGGATAGAGGAACTAACTCATGGTTTGGTATATCATGAATATCGTCAGGCTCAGGCAGATCTCCTATTGCGTCTATGACTCTCATCCTTTTCCTAGTTTTTGATGGCCTGATCCTTATATTCGATATAAAGATCCTGACTCTTCTTGAAGGAGTACCATAATCCTCAGCTCTAAGCCTGTTGAAGAATATGGTATCATAGCCAGCTCTTCGAAACTCCTTCACTAATGCCTCCTTAAGAGGTCCCTCTGTTATGTGAGGAACGTTCTCCATTATGAAGACCTTGGGCCTTAGGTCAGCCACGAACCTTATGAAGTGAAGTACAAGCCTTCCAATAGGATCCTTGTACAGTCTATCAAGAGGATCCTTCATTCTCCTTGGATTGGCTCTTGTGAATGGCTCGCATGGAGGGCCGCCTATTATAACATCAGGCTCATCACCTATATACTCAAGAAAGTCCATAGCGTCAACCTGTTGTATGTCCTCCACAAGCAGTTTTGCTTCAGGGAAGTTTATCTTATAGGCCTCGGCTATGGGCTTGAAGTTCTCTATACCTCCTAGTATCAAGAAACCTTCATCCTTAAATCCTCTTGAGAAGCCTCCAGCTCCTGAGAATAAATCTACTACTTTGAATTTCCTCATCCTAGATCCTCTCCAAGCTCTTCTCTATCCTCTCTATCTCCTTTTCAAGAGCTTCTATCAATCGGCTATTATCCTCCTGTTCAAGCTCCTCGCCACAGTATGGACAGTGAAAGCTGTGTTCAAGGGCCTCGTCGAAGGTTAATCTTGGGCACTTCCCACTTCTGCACTTGAAGAAGATGTTGTTCTTTTCATATTCAAGCCTCTGCTTCAACACCTTGAGCACAAGCCTCTTCCTCTTCTGAAGCAGGTATTTGATATCCTCGGTGTTTACTCGCCACAGATATACAAACCAATGTGAGTTTTCGCTTCTCACTCTCCTATATGAAACTACGTGATTAGCATGCATCTCATAGAGAGCTCTCCTAACATCATTTATCCTAAGGCCTCCTCTCTTAGCTATCTCTTCATCACTGAGCTCTCCTTCAGCTTTCATTAACACCTCTACTATCTTGGCAGCTATGTCGCCGAAAAGACACTTCACAGCTTTGGTTATGTTGCTGTATTCACTCATTTCTCCTTACCTCCTAACCTTATCACACGCTTTCCTCTTGGGCATGGTACTATTTTAATCTTAGCATTATCAAACTCACGTAGTAGCTCCTTTCCTCGGTAGAGTCTATCGAGGAACACAGCTAGTGCAGCACATTCGCTATGAGGCTGATTTCCTATGGCTACGTTAAAGTCTGCCAGCTCATAGACCTCTCTAGGAACCTTCTCAGCCCCTACTATGACTAATATATCCTTTCCAGCACCTCTTATTCTATCAAGAACATCGCTTCCTTCAATGTTCTCTCCATACATGGTCAAATGTACCACAATCCCTCCCTTACTTTTCCAATCCTTAATGACCTTCTTCCATGGAGTTCCCATCTCTATGAAGAAAGGTCCTCCCCATGTATAGACGACTTTCTCAATGCTTCGCTTTATCTTCTCATCCACCACATCTGCAAATATGACGCCTTCTGCACCAAAGGCTCTTGCTATCAGAGCAACATGTGTGCTTATTCTCTTATCCCTTTCTGGCCTATGGCCTAGTCTTAATACAATAACTCTAGGCTTGAGCATGTTCAGCAACCAATATATCTCCATCAGCTATCTCTACTAAACGCTTAACCCTTGGAAGAAGAGCTTCAGGCACCTCCAACTCTATGGTTGTTAAACCGCTGCTTGTCATCATGTTTAGTACTCTAGCATACTTTATACTACTCAACGAGCTGACCTCACTTGTTGGTATCCTTATCTTCAGCCTTACATACTTTCCAACCTTTTTGTACAGAGCCCTCTTGAGCTCCTCTATTCCAATGCCTCTCTTAGCCGAAATGGCCACTACATCTCTGTAGTACAGCTTCACTGACTCTATCCTCTTTTCAAGCTCTTCCTCACTTATTCTATCGATTTTGTTGAGGACTACTATTGTAGGCTTATCCAATACGCCTACTTCACTAAGGGCCTTGAGTGACGCTTCCAGCTTTCTCTTGATCTCGCTCGATTCCTCACTGGCATCGACTACGAGCAACAACAAGTCAGCATAGACAAGCTCCTCAAGCGTAGTGTAAAAGGACTCTATCAATAGCGGAGGTAGTGCGTCTATGAATCCTATAGTGTCTGAAAGGAGAATCTTTCTCCCGTACACATCTACAAGTCTTGTTACTGTAGCCAAGGTGGAGAAGGGTGCATTACTGACGGGCTTGGACTCCTTGGCTAGCCTATTGAAGAGTGTTGTCTTTCCTGCGTTTGTGTAGCCTGTCAAAACTACAACTGGAAGCCCAACTCTTGTTCTAACTCTTCTCTGTAATTGTTTCCTCCTCCTTATCTCCTCTAGCTCTCTCTGGATCTTGCTTATGCGCTTCACAATAGCTCTATAGTGGAAGTCTATCTGGTAGCCTCCAGGACCTCGTGTAAAGCCAGGTAGCTCTCTCATCTTAGCTCTTCTTATCCATTCTCTCATCCTTGGTAGCTCATATTTAAGCCTAGCCAGCTCTATCTGCATTTTTGCCTCTCTCGAACCTGCATGTTGAGCGAAGATCTCCAATATGAGCTGGAAACGATCAACAACTTCAACTCCTAGCTTCTCTTGGAGGTTGAATACCTGCGAAGGCTTGAGCTCATTGAAGAAGATTACTTTCTTCACATCTAGCTCCTTCACTATCCTCGCCAGCTCCTCAACCTTGCCTGGGCCTATGTTATATCTGGGATCTTGTGCTCTCACCTGAGTTATCCTCATTACTACATCGTAGCCTAGTGTTCTAGCCAAGCTTTCAAGCTCGTCTAGATGACATCTGCATCTATTATTATCCAGCCTTTCAACAAGTATTACTCTTTCAGGCCTCTTCTCTGCCCTCCTTTCTTTCCTTGAAGACCACTATATCCCCCAGAGTAAGCACAAAGCTTCTTCTCCTAGGCTCTATCGTCTCTTCCTCGAGGCTCTCCTTAGGCACAAGTAGCTTTATCTTAAGTACTCTCTCAAGCTTTTGAGCAAGCCATATTGGAGGTACTAATTGCCCATGTTCTATTCTCCTTATCACAGACTCTTTCTCACCAATCTGTCTAGCTAGGAGCTCTCTTGTAAGTCCAAGCATTTCACGAGCCTCTCTTATCCTGGTCGCGTAATCCTCGACTATTTCAAATTCTTCCTCAGGCCTTCTTCTAGTGCTCGCCTTGACGGGTCTCGTTCTCACCTTACGGACTGCTAATCTTATCGGCCTGCTCTCCTTGACTGGAGTGCCATATTTAGCACATTCACTACATACTCTCATAATAACTCCTTCTATTCTGACCTTTATGCCTCGTCCTTGAATTTTCCTGCCGCAAAGCTCACACTCCAAGATGACACCTCTATTTATACTTTTCAATGCTAATAGTTAGAGTGGGCGTCGTTTATATGTTTACTGATGAGGAATATCTTCGAAGGAAGGTCAGAGTGTTAGCTGACTACTTATTCGGCCCTGGAGCTGGCGATGTTCTCCTTGAAGGTGAGGTCAGGTTCGAATTCTCGAGAAGAACTGAGCGTTTAAGGCATATATTCGTTGATGGTAAACTTGTTGCAACCTTTAGAGCTCATGATGGTATGCTAGCTCTCACCATAGAGGGAGCTAGGAGAGTGAAAAGAGCTCTTCCTTTCCCTAAGCTAAGAGTAGTGGTCAAAGAAGAAGCTTCTAGACCTGTAGCTGAAGGGCGCAGCGTCTTTGCTAAACATGTCCTATATGCTGACCCCGACATAAGGCCTGGAATGGATGTTCTTGTAGTTGATCCCAATGACAACTTATTGGCTGTGGGAAGAGCTGTTCTCAGTGGTGAGGAGATGGTAACATTTAACTCAGGGATAGCTGTTAAGGTAAGATCGGGTATCCTACGTGAGAAGGCTAAGTCCAAGGGAGCTGAGGAGGCTCAGTAGGAGATTTGGTCTTACCTTTGAAGAACTTGAAGGAGTTGAAGAAGTCCTCATAAAACTTCATGATAAGCAGTTAGTAATAAAGGAGCCTCACGTTCTTGTGATGAAAATATCTGGCCAAAGAGTATTTCAAGTGATGGGAGAAGTAGAGGAGATTCCTGTAGAAGAGAAGCCTCCTGCTATTGAGATCAAGGAGGAGGACGTACAGCTTGTTGCTGCTCAGGCTGGTGTATCTCTCGAGGAAGCTAGAAAAGCCCTTGAGGCTACCAAAGGCGACCTCGCTGCCGCCATCATAATGTTGCAGGAGAGTAAACGAATGAGCAGGCAAAGCTCATGAATTCCAACCATCGAGCTTAGGCAAAGTAACTCCCTTTTGGCCCTGGTATTTGCCAGAATAGGGCTTCTCAACTGGATTGAGGAGTTTAGCGAATATTATGTGGGCAAATCTAGCTCCTCTTTTAAGTTTAATCCTGAAGGGCCCATTCCTGACCTCCAGAGTCAGCTGGCCTCTGAAGGAGGCATCAACTATGGTGGGGGGCATGAGCATACCTAGCCTAGCATAAGTACTTCGTAGCTCCACAAAGCCCATGAGGTCAGGAGGCATCTCTATGTATTCAAGAGTGGATATCAGGACATGTTCATAGGGTTCTATTATGAATACGTCTCCTCTCTCCACCACGTAAGCCTCCTCTATTTCACTTCTTCTTGTATTCTCAATATCTACCACCACACTACTATTGATGAATCTAGCTATTTCATCTCCTATCCTTAGGTCGAGGCCATTCTCTCTTATTATCTCCTCATCAAAGGGCGTTACTCTCAGTCGACCACTCCTCAGATATGCTTTGAGGTCAAAGTCTGAAAGTATCATACTCTCCCTTAGACTTCCTATGCTCTACCCTTTTAATAGTGAGCTCCTTATCCTCGCACTTCATATCATGCGGATAATATGGGGAGATTATGTTTACCTATATTATATGCCTAAACCTCTCCATGTACTCTATCCTTTTTCCATAATCCCAACTGCTTATTGTCTCATATCGCGTAGTAAGTCTTCCATAATGTATGATTTTCGAGCCTGAGAAGGAGCAATATGAACACTTCGCCCTTAGGCCTCCTTCTATCCTTCTACATATTCTGCAATATGTCAGGTCTCTGGTGAAAGTGAAGAAATTAACCTTCTCCCTTAGAAGCCTCTCGATGGTGCTAAGTAGTTTTTCAGCCGAAGGAGAGGGCTCTGCCATGTTTATATTGAGCACGTGTCCTCCAGGAGTTAGCTTTTGTGCTTCACTCGTTATTCGAACAAGATCTCTGAAGGGGATAGCTAGACTTCCTAGGTCTGTGGTGTAGTAGGGTGTTCTTGGGTCTCCCCTTAGACTTTCCCTTGGCATATCTCCATATCTTGAGTCCATCTCCGCAAATCTGAAGTTCTCATCCTCTACTCTTACCTCAGCTATGTTAACTCTTCTCTCGAAGCCTGCTTCTTCGCAGACAAACTTATTTGCTTCCCTCAAAAGCTTCGCTATAAGGCCTCTTGCATCTCTATTCTCATGGGGATAGTAGCCAGTAATGAGCTTTACAGCCTCGGGTAGCCCTATTAGCGATATATTGAGAGTTGAGGAGTGCATTCTTAGGTAGGCATTTCCCCTTACCTCGAAGCTGTACTCAGGAAGCTTTCCAACTTTGAGCCTTCTCTCAAGGGTTTTGTATCTGGCCTCAAGAGCTTTCAGGCAAAGGCTTATAGCTGCATCAAGCTTATCCAGTAGAACCTCCTCATCTCTTCTACTCTCAAAGGCTATTCTAGGCATGTTAAGTGCTACCGTACCGATGCTTCCAGTCATAAGTATCTCGTCCCATTCCTCTCTTATCGTAGAATACACTCTTAGACCATGATCACTATAGCTCATGTTGCTGTAACCTCCTTCAGTCAAGTTTATAAAGAGAGGAGTGCCTCTTGCTGAGGCCAGTTTAGCCAGCTTTAATAAAGTATTTCTTGCATGCCCTTTAAGTGAATCTTTATATATTTTCACAGTAAGGAGAGGCCTTAGATAAGGCTTCTTTTCATCATCTCCTTCCATGAACACTTCAACAAAAGCATCAACTACTCTAAGAGCCTCCTCCTCATAATCTCCATAGGTTCCCTCAGGACACTTCTCCTCGCCTATGGGCTTAGGTATGCCTACATCTAGCGATATCACAGCATTATGGAAGTAAGTTCCAGCATTGAGTAGCTCTATGAACTCTCTTATCCGATTCTTTAATTCTTCATAGGTGAGCTTGCCTATGTAGGGGGCTATAAAAGTGTTAAAATGCTCTACTACCTGGGATAGTGCTACGAGTCTGCTGTATGTGGCTATAACATCAAATATCGTGAGAAGAGCTTTGGATAGACTAGACGGGGTTCTTTCCTCTAGAAAAACTCTCACATCATGATGTATGGACTCTGGATGGAGAGCCCACTCATAGGCCTTGACCAGGTGTATAAGGCCCGATATGTGAGCATCGGCTACATGTCTAGGCACTAATCTCGTTAAGGTATACTGCTCAAGAACAGCCCTGCCTGTTACCTCCCTTGGATCTTCAGATAAGCCTTCGCTGCTGTGTCCTTCTACTATTTGGCTTACGTCATAAACAGGCATACCTAGTCTCGCTAAGGCGTGTCTGTACTCCTCCAAGCCTCTTTCCAGCAGAATCATGTTAACTATGTCCCTTATGAGAGCTGTCGTTAGATATTTTATGTTCATTTTTCTAACTCTTGCCTCAACCTCCCTAGCGACCTCCTCTGCTAGCCTCTTGGGCATATTAGCTTCCTTGACAAGGCATTCCACTATCCTGTGCCTGTTAAAAACTTCTATCGATGGAAGGCTAGTTCTAACCAGCAACTTATCTCTCTCCATTTTTACTGAGTCCTCTATCTTCTTTAGAAGCTTAAGTACACTTCTTCCAAGCTCTGTAAGCCTGTAGCAGCCTGAGCTCTTATCGAGGTCAACAAGGCCCGCTTTCATCAGGGTCTTGAGGTGATAGCCGAACTTGCCTGTGTTCATCCTAGGATCCATTCCCAGCTCTATCATAAGCCCGGTAAATGAGAGAGGGCCTCTACTATACAGTATCCTTAGGATCTCAAGCCTTATAGTGTTGGATAGTGCTGAGAGTATCGTTGGGAGTATCTCTCTGCGATGCATTCTCTCACTCTAAAGGCTCAGGCACATGATATCTTTTCAGTGAAACTTATAAGACTATGTATGGAGCCTGGGAGGAAATATGCTGTCAGGTCATTTCGTTGAAATTAATGACTTCCTACTATTCATACATCCCGAAGTATATCCTCCTTCTGAAGACACCTTCCTCATAATGAAAGTGCTCATAGACCTTCCCTATGCTGAAGGAGAAAAGCTCGCATTAGACATGGGCTGTGGATGTGGCATACTCTCTCTCATACTGGCTAAGAAAAACTATAAAGTTGTAGGAGTTGACGTAAATCCCTATGCCATAAGATGTGCTACTATAAACGCTTATCTGAATGGCTTAAAGAGTAAGGTACGCTTTCTTCTATCTGATCTCTTTAGTAATGTTGAAGGCGTCTTTGACCTTATAGTCTTCAATCCCCCCTATGTTCCTCGTAGCGAACATTATGACGATAGCTTCTTCATGAGATCCATCGAGAGTAGACCCCATCTTATCTTAAGGTTTATTGAGCAACTGCCTTCACATCTCGCTGAGGAAGGCGAAGCATTCATCCTCACATCAGATCTTGTAGACTACGATGAAGTGAAATCCAAGGCTAGAGAAGCTGGTCTTCTATTGGACATTGTGCTGGAGGACAAGCTTCCTTGGGAAACACTATTCGTGATAAGAGCTATAAGAAGGACTTGTTGAGTATCAAAATGAATGGAAATATGAGGATTCGCGTAGTACTAGTCGAACCCCTCTATGAAATAAATATAGGATACGTAGCCAGAGCTATGAAGAACTTCGCACTCAATGAACTATACCTCGTAAGGCCTCGAACTGCGCTAGGAATTACGGCCCTCAAGTTTGCCTCTCATGCTGCTGACGTATTGAAGAAGGCAGTAATAGTTGAGTCATTCGAAGAGTCCATAAAGGATGTAGACTACGTCATCGGCACCACTGGTAAGCCTGGAAAAGAGTACAATGTCAGGCGTTCATCTATAACTCCACAGCAGCTATGCGGAGTGATGAAGAGATTCAAAGGCTACGTAGCCTTGGTATTTGGGAGAGAGGATATAGGCCTTACCAACGAGGAGCTAGAAATGTGCGACGTAGTAGTCACCATACCTGCTAATCCCGAGTATCCCATATTAAACCTTTCTCATGCTGCAGTTATAATTTTCTATGAACTTTATAAAAGCCTTCATGAAGTTAAGCAAATACTTCCAGAGGCCTCTAGAGTTGAAAAGGAGCGCCTCATAAGGTACTTTGATGACTTAGTAGACTCCATAGGCCTTCCTGAACATAGAAGAAAAACTGCTAAACTTGCTTTTAAGAGGATAATAGGAAGAGCTTTTGCAACTAGTAGAGAAGTCTACGCTCTCTATGGTGTCTTCAGAAAAGCAGTGAGTTTAATAAAGGGGTCTGAGACCATAGAATCTAAGGTGGGGGATACTAATGCCTCTCAGACCTGCTAGATGCTATAGAAGAATCAAAGGTCCGCCCTACACTAGAAAGGAGTATATAAGTAGCATACCCCCTGTCCATATCGCGAAGTTTGAGGATGGAGACCCTAAGGGCAACTTCACCGTAACTCTGCACCTTGTCTCCATGACCGATGCGCAGATAAGATCCAATGCTCTTGAAGCAGCAAGACTTGCCGCTACTAGATATCTCTCAAGTGAAGTAGGATCTTCAAACTACTTCTTCAAGCTGAGAATATATCCTCACCATATACTGAGGGAGAACAAGATGATAGCAGGAGCTGGAGCTGACCGTCTTCAGGATGGTATGAGGCTAGCCTTTGGTACACCCATTGGATGTGCAGCTAGAGTACACAGAGGTCAGCAGCTAATAACCGTGAAGACTACTGAGCAATTCATAGAGAAGGCAAAGGAGGCTCTTAGAAGAGCTGCCTCCAAGCTTCCAGTACCCTGTAGAATAGTCATTGTAGGCGAGAAGAAGGAGAAGGTCGCTGCATGAGGTCTCTGAAGAGATTGCATAGAGACAGAGTTGAGGTATGCATAGAGATTTGGGGCATGATTCTTGAGGGAAGTCTTAATAGTCGAGATGAGGTAAGGAATACACTCCAGGAATATTACAGTGAAAGAAATATTGAGCCCATAAGAGGAAGAACTAAGATAGACCTCTATGATAAGGAACTCATAACCCTCTACATAGTTGGAAAATATGGTCTGGGAGTAGATAAGGAAGCCCAGAATTTGATAAACAACATACTTCAGCTTGAGAGGAAATGCGACATAGCATATCATCGAATAATGAGAGGAGAGAATCCGAGAATGGTCATGGAAGAGCTCTTTCATTCGCATGATCCAGTCTTAATATTTCGAGTCCTTAGATTTGTCGTAACCCTTAATGTACTAGGCTTTGTCCCTGATGACCATGTTGTCAAAATGTTAAGCTATATGACTAAAGCCTATCCTGAGCTCTCTCAGAGGTTCTTCTCATTTGCTCGTTTCTATGTAGCACTTAAAGTGGCTGAAGCCATAGCCCTCAGAAGAGTGAAGAGTCCTGTTGAAAAAGAAGCCCTTAAGCATTCCCTCTGCATTAAGCTAGGTTTTGAGAAAGCTACTCCCTCCGATGAATTCATCTATGATCTGGCTAGGTGTATATACAAGATAGAGGATGAAATACTCAGCCTCCTTCTCCCTAGGGCCATAAGAAGAGCCTCATAGCCTTCTTCATTATACAGGTCTTAGAACCAGTATGTGAGGGCTCAATCCTCCTTGATATATAGTCCTCTCATGTATTATATCATAGCCTAGAGCCTTTGAGATTCTCCTCAAAAGATGATGCCTTAAGGTTATGGTACATAGTATCCCTTCCGAGTTTAAAACTCTACGTGCCCCGCTGAGAAACTCCTCATATAGTCCCTTGATGTCTTCTATATCACTCATTCTGACACCGTATGGAGGATTACAGACTATTCTGTCGAAGGTATGATCCTTAAAGATTCTATCGATAAGCCTAGCGTCGCCAACGAGAAACTCTATTTTCTCCCTCACGCCTGCAGCCTTAGCGTTCTTGATAGCACCTGCTATATGGAAGGGATTTATATCGAGACCATATAGCTCAACTCCTCCTATCGATAGGGCGCACTCTATTAATATTGTCCCTCCTCCACACATGGGGTCTAGCACCCTATGCCCACTTTTCACACCTGAGATCTTCAGCATAGCATATGCTATTACTGGATTCAGAGCTGCTGGATGAGAATACACTCTATATCCTCTTATGTGTAGTGCTCTATGTCCTGTTATGTCGATGCCTATGAAGGCTTCATCATCCATAACCTCCACATGAACTGTAACTACAGGGCTATCTAAGTTGACAGGAGGCCTTATTCGATATACTCTCCGTACTCTATTGATCACGGCCTCTCCAACAATTTTTGCCATCTCAGGTGAGGTGTACTCGTGAACACCTTCTCTCTGAGCTCTTACAGCAAATCTCGTGAAAGGGCTTAAATATTCCTCCAATTCGATATTGTATGCCATATTGTACAAATCCTTGAGTCCACTCCTGCTCTTCCTAACACGCTCTCTACCAAGAAGTAGAATCACTCTTTCAATGCTTCTAGCTTTTTCGAGCAGGATCTCTACGTCGCCCATAGAGATAAGGTGTACGATAACCTTCCCTCTTAAGCCATGAGGTCTGACCTCTACCTTGCTGACATTTACCATATCGTGAACTTCCTCAGCTACTATATCCTCAAGGCCAGGCACTGTGGTTACCATGACCATGGGCATTTTGCTCACCCTAAGCTACTCTCGCCATGTACGCTAATGCGCTCATGAACTTCTGCTTAGCCCACTCCTCTGCCTCATCATAGTCTATGATCCCCATGATCCTATATTGAGCAATGACCCTCATTTGTTTCAATACCTCGTGAACTATGAAGTTAACGGGCAGATCTCCTCTAAGGACTATGGTGTCCACAGGCTCAGCTATGTAAAATGAGTATATCTCCCCCTCTATGCCCTCATGCTCCTTTCTAGCCTCAAAATCCTCTTTATCAAGGACTATGACTACTATGAGATCGGGCATCATATATCCTTCTTTTATATTGGCTCCATATGCATAATCAAGAATAGCCACCAGCTCATTCCTGGTCAGAGGAAGCCTTCTACTAAGCAGCCTAAGGTCAAACATCATCTATTTCTACGCTGAGACTTGCTAATATCTGATGCTGCTCTTAAACTCAAGACCTCTCCTGTCTTGCAAGCATGCCAGAGAGGAGAATCACGTGTTATCATGTATTTTATACCGTGGCTTGATACTTTATATATTGAGATGAGACCTTCTCTCCTCAGCTGTTCAAGAACTTCGCGTACAAGGGTTAAGGTGACTGGCTTTGTGGAGAGCTTAGCCATTTTTGCTAGCTTTTTGCAGGTGAAGGTGACACAGGTTCCTCTAGCATTCCTTATTAGCTCTGATAAGGCTTTGAAAGTGAGCCTCTCTATCTCATCAAATCTCTCTACCATACTGTCTCCTCATGCTTCTCTATTCACTTTTTTATGAATACCCTTCCCTTCTAATGACTTCGCCCTTATCTGGGTATATTCTCCAGTCATATCGTAGTAGATATATTGTCTAATATAAAGTATCTATTTCACTGGAGGGATTCTCCTTGAAAGCACCCATAGTCCACTATGCTCCTACACCTAGGCGTCTGATTAAGCCTATGCTGGATATACTTAACCTCAGCCCTGAGGATGTAGTGTTTGATCTTGGGTGCGGTGATGCTCGTCTATTGATAGAGGCTGCTAGAAGATATGGCTCTAGATGTGTAGGTATAGAGATAAGGTCATGGCTGGTAAAGATTGCTCGAAGAAGAGTATTGCGAAGTGGTGTGGCTGATAAAGTTGACCTGATAAGAGCGGACTTTTTCAGAGTAAATCTTTCTCACGCCACTGCCATAATACTCTACTTATCCACTAAGGTAAATGAAGCACTAAAGGAGAAGTTTGACGCAGAGTTAAAGGAGGGCACTCGCATAATATCTCTGGACTTCCCCATACCTGGCTGGATACCAGACAAGGTTGAGGCAGTGCATGATGGACTCAGAGAACGAAAACTCTACCTCTACGTATTTAAAAAGAAGCGGAAGATTTAAAGGGGAGTAATATTTTAGAGCGTAGGCTAGTGCGGTAGAGAGAAATGTCAATAAGTATGATGACACGTAATGGAGAAGTATATCTCCCCGATTCGAGTGCAGTAGTGGAGGGTATCGTTAAGGAGCTTATAGAGCGAAGAAGGATAAAGGGCGACATAATAGTACACTTCCTGCTTGTTGAGCACTTCAGAAAGCTAGCCAAGGAAGGTGATAGTCTAGGACACATAGGACTGAAGGAGATCGAGAATATCCGAAAATCGGCTGAGAAGTTTTCAGATGTGAGAGTTCTCTTCACCAGTGAGGTTCCAGAGACATTTCAAGTGATGAAAACTGAGGACATAGACGCTCTACTCTGTGAACTAGCTAGGGAGCTTAACGCAATCCTCATAACATCCGATGATGTCCAGAGGAGAACAGCTCAGGCATTGGGTGTTAGAGTGCTGTTCTATTTGAATAAAAGTGAGATAAAGCTAAGCATTGAGGAATTCTTTGATGAGGAAACTATGAGCATTCACTTAAAGGAAGGTGTTGTACCCTATGCGAAAAAGGGAAGACCAGGAAGTTGGAGATTTGTTCCACTGAGAAAGACTCCTATCACAAGAGATGAGCTGCAGAATATGATAAGAGAGGTCTTGGAGGCCTGTAGAAGACTGCCAAATGCCTATGTAGATACAGAACATCCCTATTCCACACTGATACAGCTAGGCCCTTATAGAATAGTGATAACTCGACCTCCTTTATCAGATGGGCTTGAGCTCACAGCAGTAAGGCCTATTGTCAAACTAAGCCTTGAAGACTATGGTCTTCCAGAGAAGCTGATAAGAAGGCTTGAAGAACGAGCTGAAGGTATTCTCATAGCTGGAGCTCCTGGAATGGGAAAGACTACCTTTGCACAGGCCTTGGCAGAGTTCTACCTGAGAAAAGGCAAGATTGTGAAGACAATAGAGTCTCCACGTGATCTACAACTACCTCCTGAGATCACGCAATATTCGAAAGCTAAGAGCAGCCCTGGTGAAATTCACGATGTCTTATTGCTATCAAGGCCAGACTATACTGTATTCGATGAAATGAGAACTCTAGAAGACTTCAAACTATACGCAGACCTAAGGCTGGCTGGCGTAGGCATGATAGGTGTTGTACATGCAACTTCGCCCATAGACGCCATACAGAGGTTCGTTGGCAAGGTAGAGCTGGGTATGATACCTTCAATAGTAGACACCGTCATCTTCATAAAGGATGGAAAGATAGCAAAAGTTTATGAGCTCGAAATGGTCGTCAAGATACCTCATGGCTTGAGAGAGGCTGATTTGGCAAGGCCTGTAGTAGTAGTCAAAGACTTCCTGACTGGAGAGCCAGAGTATGAGATGTACGTGTTCGGTGAAAGAACCTTCGTCGTACCAGTTAAGAGAAGGATCACTGAGTATGAAGTGAAGACAAGAAAGGCTATAGAGAGGACCTTAAAGAAGTTCATTCCTGACTCCGAGTTCGAAATAGAGGTTACAAGTGAAGGCCGCGCCCTTATTCACGTCTCTCCTGAGTACATCCCACTCCTAGGAGGCAAGTTTAGGAAGAGATTAGAGAGAGTAAGTCGTAGACTAGGTATAGAGATAGAGATAGTCCCCATGACGTAGTAGTCCTCTTTATCATACTTATCCTCCTCCTATACCTTCAAGAAAAGCACTGCAATTCTTCAGGATACAGTTAATATACTTCTAGTGATATTATGAAGTAGTGAGAGATAACTGCAAAGGCTAAGTTCGTGAGAGAATATGTGGGGGTTCAACTTAATGAACTTAGAAGGGCAGAAATCAAAGAGGTGGGAAGGATGAGTTCCAAGCGCACTTCCAAGAGGAAGTGTGATGATTGCGTCTTCTTTGAGCCATCCAGCAGATTATGTTTACGCTTAGGCATAACCGTGAATAATCCCTCAGAACCCCCTTGTTTGAAGATCACCAATAGTGTCATGTCCTCTCCTTCTATACCTACCACATTGCCTGCTCCTCCCTCCCCTCGTGCTAGGCTAGAGAACATACCTTCCCCTCCACCTGTCATGGAAAGGCCCAAGATGGCTGAGGAGAATCTGGCACCCACTGGTATTGAGGGTCTTGATAGGATATTGGGGGGAGGCTTCATTAAAGGCAAGACGTACTTGATAGCAGGAGAAACAGGAACAGGCAAGACCATATTCTCGCTTCAGTTCCTTATAACTGGAGCTAAACTTGGAGAGCCTGGTGTATACCTGGCTATAGATGAGCCTGCTAATCATGTGATAACTGGTATTAAGAGGTTTGGCTGGGACGTAGACCCTTTCATTAAGAAGAAGCTTCTCCTCTTCTTAGATATGAGAGGACATTTTGCCAAGGTCTACATGAAGGGGGAGCGAATTAAGATAGAACCTAAGCATGTTGCAGAGGGCATCCTTGAATACGTAGAGAAGATAGATGCTAAGAGGCTAGTGATAGACCCCATAGCTCCACTCATGTATAGTCATCAAGATGTTCTATGGGCTAGAGAGTATCTAAGGGAGCTGATCTTCGCCTTGGAGAAGAGAGGGGATATAACAACCATCATGACATCTGAGATACCAACAGGAACCTCCAACCTAAGCAGATTTGGAGTAGAAGAGTTCCTAGCAACAGGGATCATAGTGTTGGGCATAGAGGAGATAAGGGGGAGGGTCGTTAGGACTATGTTTATAAGGAAAATGAGATGGTGTCCAGTACAGCCATCGAAGTATATCTTTAGGATAGAACGAGGCAAAGGCATAATTCTTGAAGGGCCCATTGAAACTTATCTATAATAGTTTGGAGGTAGTGGAGGAGATTATGGGAATAGAACGCCTAGGGAAAGCTCTGGCTGATGTAGTTAAAAAGCTATCTCGCGCAGCCATCATAGACAGGAGGGTGGTAGAGGAAGTAGTGCGCGATATACAAAGAGCGCTTCTTATGGCTGATGTCAATGTGCGGCTAGTCCTTGAGCTCTCTAATAGGATAAGAGAGCGCGCCCTAAAGGTGGAAGTACCTCCTGGGTTTACCAAGAAGGACGTAGTGATAAGAATAATTTATGAAGAGCTGGTTAGACTCCTTGGCGGTGAGAAGCCTCCTCGCATTGACATACCTAGGAGGAGAGGCTACACTATAATGCTTGTTGGAATCCAAGGTTCAGGCAAAACAACCAGTGCTGCTAAATTAGCCTGGTTCTTCAAGAACAGAGGATACAAAGTAGCGCTAATATGCGCTGACACTTACCGACCTGGTGCTCATGATCAACTCAAACAGCTAGCTGAACTCATAGAAGCCCCAATGTATGGTCCTAAGGATAGTAATTCTAGATCTCCTGTGGACATTGCTTTAGAGGGAGTGAGCTTGTTCAAGAAGCAAGGCTATGATGTGATCATAATTGATACTGCCGGCAGGCATAAGGATGAGCACTCCCTTATGAAGGAAATGACTGACATAGCCTCCAAGATAAGGCCTGATGAGGTAATGCTTGTTATAGATGCTACTATAGGGCAGCAAGCATATTCTCAAGCTAAGGCTTTCAATGAAGCTGTTAAGCTAGGCTCAATATTCATAAGTAAGCTTGATGGAAGTGCCAAAGGTGGTGGTGCTCTCTCTGCAGTTGCTGCCACGGGCGCAGTCATAAAATTCATAGGAACTGGAGAGAAAGTTGATGAGATTGAACTCTTTGATCCTTCAAGCTTTGTATCACGATTACTTGGAATGGGTGATGTAAGGCTACTTGTTGAGAAGCTAAGAAAGGCTGAAGAACTCATGAGCCCTAAGAAGCAGGAAGAGCTTTTGAGAAGAATGATGACAGGTCGTTTTACGCTAATGGATCTCTATGACCAGATAAGAACAGTAAGGCGTCTAGGACCTTTAGCAAAGCTACTTGAACTGATACCTGGCATGGCATATACTCTTCCTAGAGAAGCAATGGAAGTAGCTGAGGAAAAGTTTGATAAATGGATGGTCATCATGCAATCTATGACTAAAGAGGAGTTAGAGAACCCTAAGATAATAAATAGGTCGAGAATGGAGAGAATAGCCAAAGGCTCTGGAACCACTGTTAAGGACGTAAAAGAGCTGCTTGACTACTATTTCAAGCTAACGAGAGTCTATAGGAAGCTCCTTCGTCAAAGTAGGAGAATGAGAGGACTGGATCTAATGAGAGGCACGAGAAAGTTCCCGCTATGATGATTTTAAGGAGGTTTTTGTCATGGATATGGCAGAGCTTCTTGAAGTAGCTGAAGCGTTGCTAAGAAGGTATCCTCTCTGTGACTCCTGCTTAGGCAGGCAGTTCGCCATGCTAGGTTCAAATCTCAGTAATGAGGAACGAGGCTTCTCTATAAAAACTCTTCTCATGATGAACCTGGATAGAGAAAGAGGTCTTAGCGAGGACAATAAGGAACTCTTGATAGCTCTTGCAAGGTCTGGTCATAATCCCTCTATTGAATACCTCAAGTCGAAGGGTATAGATGTGGAGCAGATTCCCTGTTACATCTGCAGAGGCCTACTTGAGCATATACCTCGCCTAGTAAGGAAAGCTCTTGAAAAGCTTAAGCACTATGAATTCAACACTTTCTTAGTGGGCTCTAAAGTTCCAGAGGAAGTGCTCAATAGAGAGGAGAGGCTTCGTGCAGAATATAAGCTAGACAGAGGTGAGTCAATAAAGGCTGAAATCAACCGAAGAGCTGGCAAGTTGATAAGAGAAGCGACAGGAAAAGAAGTAGACTTCTCAGAGCCTGATATCATCGTAACTCTTGACTTTGGCTTGATGGATGTTGAAGTTCTGCCTAGCCCCATCTTCATCTACGGAAGATATCGAAAGCTAAGTCGTAGTATCTCTCAGTGTAGATGGCTATGTCCCCGATGTAGAGGAGTAGGATGTAGTTATTGCAAGATGACTGGCAAGAGAAGACTACTATCTATAGAGGAAGCTATAGGGTCTGTGATATTGAAATATGCACTAGGAGATGATGTAAAGTTTCATGGTGCTGGAAGAGAGGACGTTGATGTCAGAATGTTAGGGAATGGACGACCTTTTGTGATTGAGGTGGTGAGGCCTAAAATAAGGAATTTAGACTTGGATAGGATTTCGATAGAAATAAACTATCGATGTAGAGGCATAGTGGAGGTGATGGACCTTAAATTCGTACCAAGAGATTTTGTGAAGAAGCTTAAGGCATCTGCTGAGGTTAGGCCTAAGGTCTACAAAGCGCTAGTAAAAGTTGATAATGAGCTTGAAATGGACAAGCTTAGTCTGCTTGAGAGGATGTTTAAGGAGAGGATAATAAGACAACGCACGCCTTTGAGAGTACTCCATAGGAGAGCAGATAAGGTGAGAATTAAAAGAGTCGATTGGGTTAAGCCACGCATGCTAACAAGCAGGAGAGTCTTTGAAGCTCTAGTGAAGTGTCAAGGTGGATTATACGTCAAGGAGCTCATATCTGGTGATAAAGGTAGAACTTCCCCAAGCTTTAGCGAAGTCTTAGGAACTAATGCTAGGTGCATCAGATTAGATGTACTGAAGGTGGAGGGATAATTGAGGAAGTTGTTCTCCATAACTACGGAATCCTTAACTAGCCCTTGAGCTAAATTATCCTTCAGAAGCATAAGGCGGTGTTGCTGATGAGACGAATAATAGAGGTTCGTGAACTAAGTTTACCTGAAGTCAAAGCTATCCTGGAGAAGCTAAGCAAGGAGAAAGAGCTCAACTATATACAAAAATTAACACTTGACTATGCAAGCAAATTCAGCAAATTACCTCATGACCTAGCTGTGAAGTTAAAGGAAGAGCTAGTTAAGCAGCATGGCCTCTCGACGTTTGCCGCCATACAGATCGTGAACATAATGCCGGGAACAATTGAAGAGCTTAGAACGATCTTGGCGAAGGAGGGAAGAGTTTTCACTACGGATGAGCTTCAAGAGATCCTCAACACACTCAAGAAGTACTATCAAATAGAGGAGACTAGTCAATGAAAAAGTGGCGGTGAAGCTTATGAGCTCCCGTATTATGATCAGGAGATACGAGGAATATGCTTACGTGCTAGACTATCTTCCCTTCCCTCCTCCATCCCTTACGATGAAGATAAAATGGAGAGGTCCTATAGTCCAGGCTATAGGTGAAGAGTACTTCATGCTTCTTGAACTTGCTCCCAAGCCAGATGCGAGCTTCTCCCTTGGTGAACGAGTCTTCATAGGCAAAGGTGAGCGGGAGAAAATAGATCATGTAATACGCAGGATCACGTATGATGAATTAACCCCTACTGCAAAAGACGAACTTCCTAGAGTTGTCGAGAAGATAGTTGAGAGCAACGAGGCTCGTTTCGTGCGTTTCTTTAATGAAGCTCCTCCTCTGACCACAAGAATGCACTCCCTTGAGCTCCTCAGAGGGGTGGGCAAAAAACTCCTTTGGGAGATATTGAGGGAAAGAGAAAGAAAGCCTTTCGAAAGTTTTGAAGATATAAGGAAAAGAACGCGTTTGTCAGACCCTAAAAAGGCTATAGTTGAAAGAATTCTTGAAGAGTTACAGGGTGAGGAGAAATATTATCTTTTTGTCAAGTGGAAGCAACGAAGAGTATAGCCTATAGCAAAAGCTTATCTACTCTTCCCATGGATATTGTACACGATGATGAGGAATCCGGGAACGGAGATCTGCTATCGATGAAGAGCCTTATGAGGACTGACTTGAATAAGAAAAGACACCCTTCTTTAAGCCTTCTACACAAGTAGTACTATACACCACCGCAAGTGATAACACTAACGTTTCATCTAGTACTTCCTACCAGAACGATGATAAAAACTTAGTATACAATATGGTCTTGACCTCATGATATCGAGTGAAGGGTAGAAACGTTGAACTGTAGCTTTTTGTTCCTAGCGTTATGTTTATAAGTCTTCAATTGGAGGATTGGCATGTACTGAGCCTGATGAGATAATGAGGGCTATGAGCCTAGATGTGCTCCTAGTTCGATGATGGGAGTACCGAGCAGAGTACTATAAGAGGCACAGCACGAAGGTGCTCCCGTAGTCGGGCTGGGAGCGAAGAAAAGCCGTGATGAACCCATCCGTGGCAGATACGAAAAGATACAGTTTGATACATGAAGCTACGGATGAGGTGAACGGTAGCAGCTGCTTCTTCTCTTAACACTTTTCAATGATGCTTCATGAGGTAGTACACTGGAATGCCAAACAATAGAGCACATACTCCATAGACAAGCTGTACTATGTTTACCTGTCCTATGAAGTAGGCTGCCATGATTGAGGCCATTATAGCTATTATTTCTCCACCTTTTATCCTTATGCCCTTTTGTCTATCACTGCCCTCTTCCTGTACCCTCTTTGCAAGCAGAGCGAAGGATACTACTACGTATGGCACAAGGAAGAGGAAATCGCACACTATGGTTATGTCTATGAATGACCTTATGGTTATAAGGGCTATGGCTCCGGCTAGAGCTTGAGCAATTATAGCCACGTAAGGCGTCCTGAAGTATGGATGTACTTTAGCTAATATTTGTGGGAACACTCCATCTTCCGCATAGTCATGTATTATCCTTGAAGCTGTCAGCATGACGCCATTCATTACAGCTATGAATGATACTACTAGAAACGCTGAGAATAGTAGGCTTGCTAGCGCTCCCATAGCCCTCTTCGCTGCTATCTCCACACATTTCGTTTGTAGCTCCTCTGATCTACCCATGACTACAAGTTCTTTTCCAAGGGCTCCTGTAGTGGCGAAGGCTACTAAGGCATAGATAAGAGTAACGATAACTACTGAGACCACTATCGACCTAGGGATATTACGTTCGGGGTCTTTAACTTCAGCCGCTGGTAATACTATCTCATCTATGCCTACATAGGCCCATAGAACTATTGGTGACTGCTTTTTGAAGAACCTCTGTAGCACTTTTAACCCCCATTGCCTCTACGTACAGTCCTGGATTGAATTTTCCTAGGCTAAATTCTGGCGATACCATTACACCTCCTATAAAACACAGCAGAAGAGCTATCTTCACAATGGTGAAGACATCCTGAGCCTTTCCTGTTATCTTTACGCCTACTAGATTGAGTAATGCTACGAATGTCAGAACTGCTAGAGCCATCCCGAGGAGCTCTACGATGCCTGCTAGTAGCCAACAGCTAGCAGAAGGCTCTCAGCAGTAGCTAGAGACAGAGCTCCTAGAGCTATGGCTTCTGCCATCCAATACGACCAGGCAAAGGTGAATCCTGCAAGCTCACCAAGTGTGTCCTTGAAGAAATAGTACATGCCGCCACTTTTTGGGTACTTAGGGCCTAGCTCTGCAAAGCACAGATATACAAGAGTAGCTAGCGCTCCGGCCATGATCCATGCCAATACTTCATAAGGTCCTATCAGAGCCCCTGCAGGGCCATGCAGCTTGACCACTCCTGTCCCTACTGCAATTCCAGCGCATAATGCTATAGCCTCTACAATGCCTAGCTCCCTACGTAGCTTAGCCTCCTTGCCCATGTAATATCAATTACTAATAGTAAATTTTTAAGCCTATCTGTATTACTGTAAATAAGCTCTTTTACGGCTGTAATTTTTCCTATGGGCAATTTATGAAGTTGAACATTTTGACCTGAACTGATATCAATATAAAGTCCAAAAGATACCTTGGAGTTGGTGGCCCCGCCGGGATTTGAACCCGGGACCTCCGGCTCCGCAG
>Ga0180301_10000655_pt1 | contig 26854 bp, 31 predicted proteins | sample GuaBasSediGuay16_FD_121797 | JGI IMG/M metagenome (GOLD analysis project Ga0180301, IMG submission 121797) | Subseafloor sediment microbial communities from Guaymas Basin, Gulf of California, Mexico - Guay16, Core 4569-2, 12-15 cm | ecosystem: Environmental > Aquatic > Marine > Hydrothermal... | reverse complement strand
GTTACAGATAGTTGAGAGACTTAAGGAGTTGCAGTCACAGTGAATTTTCAGGAACTATCTAATGGTGGGGCCGCCGGGATTTGAACCCGGGACCACCAACGTTCCGGACGGGGATTCCTCCCCCGGCTGGCATCCTAGCCAAGCTAGACGACGGCCCCACATCCAAGACTACACTATCTAAACCTATTTTTAAGTATTAAGATAACTACAACGGAGGTAGGTATGACTGTGAGGTTGTTCATAGCTGTAGAGATAGAGAACGCGGAGACTCTAAGGAGGGTAATAAACTTAAGAGATGAGCTATTATCATGTTCTAAAGGTAGTAAGGGCATTAAGGGTGTTGAGGACGAAAACATACATTTAACTATAAGATTCATAGGTGAGGTAAGTGAGGCATTGCTACCATCAATAATTAACTGCTTAAAACCTTGTGGTGAATTAAAGTCTTTCACGATGGAGGTTAAAGGTGTCGGTGCTTTCCCATCAATATCTAGACCTAGAGTTATATGGGTCGGTGTTAGCAAGGGCAGTGATGAGTTAAAGATGTTAAGGAAAATCATAGATAAATGCTTAAATCAGATAGTTAGACCTGAACCTCAAGAATTCGTACCGCACATAACTATAGGTAGGATTAAAGGAGGTTATGATAGGGTATGCCTACAAAACTTCTTAAATACTCATGTAGATGAAGTAATCGGTGAAAGTAAGGTAACTAAGATAAAGCTTAAGAGGAGTATTCTAAGACCCCAAGGACCTGAATATCATGATGTATACGAGGTTAACTTAAGAGAGTGATGGACTTCATGATGGACTTAGATGTGAATTACGAAAGGATATACAATGTTATTAAGGAAGTCAAAGAGGAGTTAAGACCTACAGAGGAGGAACTTAAAAAAGCTTATGAACTATACGGTAGAATTAAAGAGATAATTCAACATGCACTTAAAGACCTGAAATACGAGTATAAGGTAAGTCTTGAAGGCTCCTTAGCGAAGGGTACATGTATTAGAGGTGATATAGATTTAGACATTTTCATATTAATAAAACATGATAAAATGGATAATAAATGGATCGAAGTAAACATCCTAGATAAGATACAGAATGCCTTGAGAGAAATTGAAGGAGCCGAAGTAATTAAGAAGTATGCATCACATCCGTACCTGGAACTGATATATAATGATTTAAGAGCTGATATAGTTCCTGCATATTGGGCGTCAAGAATAGATGAGATAAAGACCGCTGTTGATAGGACTCCATTCCATACAATGTATGTTAAGAGTAAAATAACTTCTGAAGTACAGAGAGATGAGGTAAGACTTCTTAAGAAGTTCTTTAAGGGAATTAATGTTTATGGAGCCGAAATAAAGGTTGAAGGGTTTTCAGGGTATTTATGTGAGCTACTTATTATTAAATATGGCTCGTTCATTAATACACTCAAGAATATTAGTATATGGCGTCCACGCACAGTAGTAGTGGTAGATGATGGGGTTAAAATTGATGAGAAGGAGATCCTTAAATTATTTCCTGATGCACCACTAATAGTGCCTGATCCTGTAGATCCTCGTAGGAATGCTGCAGCTTCGGTATCACTGAGAAGCTTAAGTACGGTAATAATGGCATCAAGAACATTCCTACGTGAACCAACTAGAGAATTCTTCCATCCTAAAAGAGTATCTTTCAGTATTAACTGCTTAAGAGACATATTAAGATTAAGTGAGAGAAAAATATACTTACTACTCTATGATATAGTAAGCGGTACATCACCTGATGTATTATGGGGTGAATTGAAAAGGGTTGCAAATAGGTTAGTAAACATCCTTAAAACTTTTGATTTTGAATTGATAGATTATAGATTATGGAGCGATGAAGTTAATACGGCCGTAATTACTCTGGAGTTATTTAGTGATGAGCTACCTAAGTATAAGGTTCATGAAGGACCGCCAATAGCTAAACTACTTAATAGTGATAAATTCTTTAATAAGTACATAAATGACGTATACTCTTTTGGGCCATGGTTCAAAGAGAATGGGAGAATGTATGTTGTGAGAAGAAGGAAGTTTAGTAAATTAATCGATGTACTAAACCATATTAGAGATCAACTTAATGCTAAACATGTAAGATTAGCTGATGTATTAACCATAGAAACTATTCCATATAAATTGAGAAATAATGAAGAGTTTAATTACTGGCTTACTGAAGTAGTCCTCAAACTTCCCTTCTGGCTCTCTAGTAAATATGTGCCTATGTTGAGAGTGTTTTGTCGTGATAAGTAATCTCTTAGTGATATTCTTAACCTACCAACTATCTTTACGTCATCTAAGCTAGGTATAGATAACTTACTACCACATTGGGGACAGACACCATTGAACTTATTAATAAGCTCTGTGGGTGACGGTAATCCAAAACAGTCCTGACCAACTCTTTCAAATATGAATATTATTGAATTACAGTGCCTACATCTAAACAAAACAGGCACAGTAACACCTAACTATAAGTAATACCATAAATACACATAACATAATTATGTCAAAATACATTGGCAGTATTACTTTACCCAAAGATGACACCTTGGTGTCTCACAATCGAGAGTCCTTGCATGTATTATTGAAGAACTGTAGTATTTGTATGTATTATTTGAGTAATACTTAATTTGCAAAGATTATCCTATGAATTCCTAAATACATTATGAAGGAATTTTCTTAGGAGGTATTAAGTAGAATCTTCCTCTATATCTTAGGTGCGGAGTTTTGGTTGGGAAGGAGGGCAGGATATTAATATGCGTTACGGGAATGCCGGGCTCCGGTAAATCTGTTGTATCAAGGATAATCTCCACAATACTTAATGCTAAGGTTATATCTATGGGTGATGTAGTTAGGGAGGAGGCATCAAGAAGGGGTATACCTCAAGATATCATGTCTATGACTAAATTCGCTGAAGAGTTAAGAAGGAAATACGGTAAGGACATTGTTGCAAGGATGACTTTAAAATATATAGAGGATAGAGGGCTTAGCGGTATAATCATTATTGATGGTGTTAGGAGTCTTGACGAGGTTAAAGTGTTTAATAGTTACGGTAAAGTAATCATAGTCGCTGTTCATGCTTCACCTAAAACTAGATATGAAAGATTACGTAGTAGGGGTAGAGGAGACGATCCTAAAGATTGGAATGAGTTCCTAGTTAGGGATAATAGAGAATTGAGCTTCGGTATTGGTAACGTTATAGCGCTTGCAGACATAATGATAATAAATGAAAGTAAGAGTTTAGAGGATTTAAGGAATGAAGTAGAGTCTAAAATCAAGGGGGTTCTTAGTAATGCTAACAATTAGGATAGAGGTGGAGGTTAGACCTACTGAGGATGAAAGTAAAGTTAGGAGGGCGTTGAAGAATATATTCACACTTAAGGATAGTGACATAAAAAGTGTTGATATAGGTAATAATTACAAACTATTAGTTGTTGAATCAAGAAAATTAACCTTATTGTTTAGGCTGTATGAATTGCTAAGGCAGGAGAGAATACTCGATACCGCAAGATCAATAATGCTATCACTTAAGAGAGGGGATATGTTAACCTTAAAACTCCATAAACAAAGCGCTTACGCTGGCCACATATCTTTCATATCTTATGATGAAGAATCGCCATTAGGTCCCATAACATTAACTATAGTTAGTGATAAATTAGGTGAAATTATTGATTGGCTTGCACCTAAGACAAGCCACGGAAGACCTCTATGGGAAAAGGAGGTTCCTCGTGTTTAACCTTTTATAAATACTCTAAGAAACTTCTTAGCTAGGTATGCATGAGGAAATATTCTTCTAGCCTCAATAACTAGTTTATCACGATCTTTATATCTAGGTGAAAGGTGATACAGGATAAGTAATTTAGATCTACTTTTTAAAGCCGTTAAAGCTGCCTCAATACTTGTTGAATGGAAATGACTTTTAGCTAGGTTTAAGTCTGTATGAGAGAATGTTGCATCGTGAATCAATAAGTACGTATCATAGACTATTTCAGGCAACTCATTTAATGGTCTAGTATCCGTAATATAACTTACCTTAACTCTATTATTGATATTTATAGTGAAGCCTATAGTGGGTACTGTATGCATTAAGGGGTAGGCATACACCTTAATGTTATTAAAATCCAGTACCTCATCGTATTTGTTAATCTCAACGAACTCTATATCATACATTGGAGTGAAATTAAGCATTTGCATACTCTTCATTACATACTCTTTAATACCTTTAGGGCCAACTATAGTGAGTGTATCCTTTGAACCACCTAGTGATTTAGACTGGAGCAGAGGTAGGAGGCCTAGTACGTGATCGCCATGTAAGTGCGTAACTAAGATATGTTTCACTAGTATAGGACTAACCCCTACTTTAAGCAATTTACTTTGAACACCCTCACCCACGTCAAGTAGTATGAAGTTCTTACCCCATGAAATCAATGTTGAAGGTAAATCATCACTTCCAGGATAGGGGGCTTGTGAGCCTAGTATCACAACTTTTACAGGGTTCACTTTACCTTCACCACATATATATCTCTTGTTAGAGATCCATGCACCCAATTTAAATGCTTTTCAACAACCGCTAATCCATTAATACTTTCTATGTCATCCTCATTAATAACACCTTTCCTTTGAGCGAAAACCATGTATGAGCCCTTCCTTAATACTTTGCTAGCTTCCTCCATAAAGCACATCATTAACTCTCTTAGACCTCTGCCCCCAGGTCTAGTTAATCTACCGTAGGGCGGGTCCGTAGCTATAGCATCGACCTTACCTATACTTACCGACATGCTGCAAGCATCACCGCATACAATGTTGTCCAAACAATTGTAAAATATTAAATTCTTTCTCGCTGCTTGAACATAATCGTGATTTATATCTATACCTAAGTAGTTATTTAGACCCATACTACAGGCCTCTAAGAGAAACCCTCCAACACCACAAAATGGATCAAGTAAAAATTCATTCCTTCTAATGCTAACTCTACTTAAGTTGACGAAAACTCTAGAAATTATGGGTGGTAAAGTGCCAGGTCTATATTCAGGTCTTTTCTGAGGCGCTCTTGCATCAAATACCTTCATTGACCTTTCATGAAGCCTTAACCCGATTATAACAGCATTAGACACTATTATATCAAGAATTTTAATACCTTCTTGACGCTTCCCCATTAATGGCCGTAATTTAAATTCGCTCTTCAACTTACTTATTAATCCATCATACTCAATAAAACCTTTACCAAATTCTTTAACACGACTAAACTTAACAAATAATTCCTTCGCGTTCAAGTCTATGCCACTATCTCTTATAGCCTTAATTACACCATTACTACCCTCAACTATATTCGTAACACCTAGAAGTATACCTAGATACTTAGCTAGAGCAGAACGTTTACTTACGTATTGAGGGAATTCATGTGTTGACTCAATTATTAGTACTTGATCAAATTTAGCAATAACCTTAAACGGTATACCCTCAGCCTCACATATAGCTCTAACCTCAGCCTCAGGAAGGGTTCTATGTTCGCCTGATAGATAAACATAGTACAACATTGGCTACTCCTTAATAATGGCATCTACTATGAGGTTTACAGGGCTTAAATACTCAAGTAAGGGATCGTTGATTTTTGGTACTGTTAATGTCAATAGTATTTTATTAATGCCTGAACTCCTTAGCTTCTCCAATGCATTACCTACAAAGAGTCCGTGAGTAGCAGCAACTATTATATTCTTAACGTTTCTTGATCTCAGGTACTTACTTATATTAGCTACAGTACCACCAGTACTTATTATGTCATCGATCACTACAATATTCATTCCACTTACATTTAGCTCTTTAGGTAATTCATGTTTTATCTCGCCTGTGATTCTGTCTCTAAATTTCTTTATGACTACATACTTTAGGTTAAGCTCACTACTAAGTTTACTAGCTCGCTCCTTAGCACCCTCATCAGGCGCTACAACTATTGTATTAGAACTGTTAATGCCTAAGGTTCTTAGTCTCTCAGCAAATAGCTTAGTCGGCAGTATATTATGTATTTTACCCTTAAAGTATGATATAGCTTTCACACTATGGATATCTATGGTTATTATCTCATTAACGCCTAAGCTATAGAGTGCGTTAAGTAATGCCCTTATACTTACTGCTTCACCTTCCAAGAAAACCCTGTCTTGCCTACTATAAGCCATGTATGGTATTATGGCTCTAACCTCTTTAGCTCCAGCCTCATATAACGCATCAATACCTAATAATAATTCCATTATCTTATCGTTCTGATTCGGATACAGAGATTGAACAACATAAGCAATTTCATTCCTTAAGAACTTAGGTTCTTGTAATCTTACGTAAACCTCACCATCAGGAAATACTTTAGTGTAAGTTGTCAGGTGTTTAATACCTAGTACCTTACTTATTTCAGCTCCTAATCCTAGATCATTAGATAATGAAACCACTATCAATTCCGGGCCCTAGAGCTCTCTCGAGTACGGAATTAATTAATATTTAACTTATGTAAGCCTTATAGATATGGTATGTAGGGTGCATTTTCATGAGAATTGGAAGAAAACCTGATCTCAGTAAGCCGTGGGTTAAAGTAGCGAAGTTTTGGAAAAGAGTTAACGGAAGGAAGGTACAGTGCTACTTATGTCATAAGAGATGCCCGATCGCCAATGGTGGTTTTGGAGCATGCGGTGTTAGATACAATAGCGAAGGAACACTTTATACATTAGTTTACGGCTTATTAACAGCAGCTAATGTTGATCCTATAGAGAAGAAACCCCTTTACCATTATCAACCAGGTTCAGCTGTGTTCTCTATATCTACAGCTGGGTGCAACTTTATGTGTCAATTCTGTCAGAACTGGACTATAAGTCAGTCTAGGAGGGATGAAGTCTTCGGCGATTATTTCACTCCGGAGAAAGTTATTGAATTAGCTAAGAGATATGAATCCGACGGTATTAGTTACACATACAATGAGCCAACTATATTCTACGAATTCATGTATGATACGGCAAAACTGGCTAAGAAGGAGGGCTTATTTAATACCATGGTTACTAATGGCTACATGGGTATTGAAGCTGTTGATGAACTAGCTAAGTACATGGATGCAGCAACAGTGGATTTTAAGGCAGCAGGCAATAAGAGGTTTTACCAGAAATACATGGGAGTTCATGATCCTGAACCAACATTTAATACCATACTTGAGATGAAGAGTAAAGGAATATTCATTGAAATAACGAACTTAGTGGTACCTGATGTAGGGGATGATCCTAATGACTTAAAGCGATTAGCAAGGTGGATAGTGGAGAACTTGAGTCCTGAAACTCCATTTCACTTGCTTCGCTTCTATCCGCACTATAAAATGACTCACATACCGCCAACACCGATTAAGACCTTAGAGAAGTTAGCTAACATAGCCAAGGAGGAAGGATTAAAGCATGTATACATAGGTAACGTACCTGGACACCCGCTAGAGCATACATACTGCCCGAAATGCGGTTACTTACTAGTTAAGCGGTATGGTTTTGATATAATAGAATGGAATCTAACTGATGATAATAGATGTCCAAAGTGTGGTCATAAAGTCAATATTGTAGGAAAATATCGAGGTAAGGCTTCAAAGTTCATATGGTTGTAATACTCAATAAAGTGCATTAAATTAGTATTTGGTGTATATTATGTACTACATAGTTATAATGGGACCTGCAGGTTCAGGCAAGTCGACACTTGCTAAGGCATTAGCTGATTGGTTAGAGGATCAGGAATTGAGTGTCTCTATAGTTAACTTTGACCCCGCAGCTGAGTCGCTACCATATACGCCTGACGTCGACATTAGGAGGTATGTTAGAGCGAGAGATTTAATGATAGAGAAGAGGTTAGGACCTAATGGTGCTTTAGTAGCTAGTGTTGACATGACTATAAATTACATAGCCGAAATTAGGGAGGAAATAGATGAAACAAGAGCTAATTATGTCATAATTGATATGCCGGGTCAGTTAGAGATAGTAGCCTTTAGGAGGTTGGGACCTCAAATAATTAAAGAATTAGTTAAAGGTGTTAAGTCCGTCTCAATATTCCTACTGGATGCAAGACTTGCTTCAATACCTTCATCAGCATTCTCCCTTCTACTTCTCTCACTCTCAACACTCTACAGGATTCAATTACCGCAAATACTAGCTGTTAATAAGATAGACTTAGTACTAAGTAAGGAAGAGTTAAGTAGTGTTGAAGATTACGTAGACAAGCGTATATTCTTGTTTAAGCTATTAAGTGATGAATATAGCTGTTATGAAGCTTCAGAAATACCCTTATTACTAAATACTGATGTATCTGTGGGTATATGTGAGTCATTAAGGCAGGTATACTCCAATATAATACCTATATCAGCTAAGGAGAACGTAGGAATGGATTATCTCTACGCTGAAATTCAGAGAGCTATAGCTGGTGGTGAGGACTTCTTAACTGAGGAGCCTAGTGGTAGGTTATAATTTAAAATGGCTATCTTTAGAACTTAATAGGGTGGTAAAGTGAGTAGGATAAGTAGGGTTAAGGAGATAATTGAAGTAGCTCAAAGTGAGGGTAGGACTAAGCTCTTAGAACATGAAGCTTACGAAATTCTGAGACTATACGAGATCCCGGTACCTAAGGCTGGTCTTGCTAAGACGTCTGATGAAGCTGTTAAGATAGCTAAAAGTATAGGATTCCCTGTTGTAATGAAGATTGTAAGCCCTGATATAGTACATAAGAGTGATGTTGGTGGTGTAAAGATTAATATAATGAATGAGGATAGTGTTAGTAAGACTTTTGAGGAGATTATGAATAATGTGAAGATTAAAGCCCCAAACGCTAGAGTAGCAGGCATACTCGTGCAGGAGATGGTACCTCAAGCTCTCGAAGTTATTGTTGGAGCTACTAGAGACCCGACATTCGGACCTGTACTAGTTTTTGGTCTTGGAGGCATCTTCGTTGAAGTATTAAAAGATGTCAGCTTTAGAGTAGCGCCAGTAACACGTTATGATGCCGAAATGATGCTTCAAGAGATTAAGGCCGCTAAGATACTTGATGGTTACAGAGGTATGCCGCCAAGAGATAAGGAAGCACTTGTAGATATAATAGTAAAGCTATCTAAGCTCATGGAAGACATAGACGAAATAACGGATGTAGACTTAAACCCCATAATGTCTTTCGAAGTAGGTAAGGGAGCTAAAGTAGCTGATGCAAGAGTACTCATTAGAAAGCAGGGAGAATCGAGATAATGAGTGATGATGAAAATAAGATAATAAATGAGATAAGTGAGGTTAGAGAGCAACTAAAGAAGCTTAAGAATGAGAAAAATATAATAGTAAATAGTATCAAGGAGCTAAAGAGAAGGAAAAGCGAATTAATCGAGAAGCTTAGAAAACTTAAGGACCAATTATCAAGAATTAGGAAGGAACTAGATGAATTAAAAACTAAGAGAAGCATATTAATAGAGGAACGTAGGAATCTCATTAGAAGAGTAAAGGATGTGAAAAACCTACTCTTACAGGAAAGAGAGGTAATAGAGAAGGTTAAGAGTGAATTAGGAAGAAACGTATCTATTTCTAAACTACGTAGTAGGATAGAACAGCTGGAATGGAGGATAATTACTGAGTCACTACCTCTTGAAGTAGAGAATAGACTTGTCAAGGAGATAATGAAGTTGGAAGGTATCTTAGAGAAGGCTATGGAAAGCATAAAGGCGAGAGAGAAGTATCAAGAATTAAGAGCAGAAATGAAGAGTTTAAGGGTTAGGATAAACGACGTAAGTAAAGATATAGATGAATTAAATAATAAAATCAGCAACCTTAGGGAGAGTATAGGTTATGTAAAGAATGAATTATCACAAGTTAAGCAGGAAATAAGTGAAATACAGAATAAAATTCAAGATAATGTAAATAGGCTCGTAGATGTAACAGAGAAAATAGGAAGACTTAGTACGAGATATAGAGAGCTTCAGGAGAGTTTAAGAAACATAAAATTGAGTAGACAGAAAGAACTAGAAAGAACAATACTTGAGGAGAAGAGGAAGAAGGCTTTAGAGAAGTTATCAAGGGGGAAGAGGTTAACACTTGAAGATCTAAAAGCACTTTATGGTAGTAGTGAATAACGGTTAAACCGTTATTCACTAATATTACCTACCAAATCTTCTCTCACGGTTCTGGTAAGATCTTATGGCTCTCCATAAATCTATCTTTCTAAATTCAGGCCAGTATACATCGCAGAAGTAAAGTTCACTATAAGCTATTTGCCATAAGAGGAAATTACTAATCCTTAACTCACCTGAAGTCCTTATTACCAAATCCGGTTCTTCAAGTTTGTTATCAGCGAGATGTGATATTCCTAAGTACTTCCTGAAGGTGTTTTCATTTATATCTTTAATGCTTAGCCTACCCTTCTTAAGATCATCAACGATGTTTTTCACAGCATCAATTATTTCCTGTCTACCTCCATAGCATATGGCTATGTTTAAGTACCTATCTTTATACTTACTGCTGTATTTCTCCACATACCTTATCTTATCTACTAACTTCTTAGGTATCATATCTAGTCTACCGAAGAACCTTACATAAACTCTTCTTCGATCTATCTCACCCCTACTTAGTAATTCGTCAATACCCTTCTCAATTAATTCTATGAGATGTTGTTTCTCATCTTTAGGTCTCTTAAGGCAGTTCTCATACGACATTGCATAGATTGTTACTACCTTTATACCTAAGTCCCATAACCACTGTAATACCTCTTTGAGTTTTTCATATCCAACACTATGTCCATACTTTGAATCGAAACCATAAAGTTTAGCCCATCTTCTGTTACCATCAGGTATTATAGCTACATGTCTAGGCATAGGCCCACAGCATATCTGCGACCAAAGAAATAACTCATAGATTTTGTATATAGGTCTTAGAAGGAAGTCTATGAATTTATTGAATCTTCTATACACTCTATAGATGACCATCCCTAATAACTTCATACTGACCTGAGTTTAGTATCTACAATAATAAATAAAAAGTTTTTAAGTAATAACAGTACACAGCTTTGGGATCAGCATGAGTGTATATCAAGGAAATGACTTAAGGAAGATAACAGGTGGTAGGAAGAGACCCTTAAGGAAGAAGAGAAAGTATGAATTAGGTAGATATCCAACTAATACTAAATTATCGGATAAGGAAAGGAGGGTTATTCAAAGAGTTAGAGGAGGTAACTACAAGGTTAGAGTTAAGGAAGCTCGATACGCTAATGTCACAGATCCCTCAACTAACGAAACAAGGAAGGTTAAGATATTGAGAATAATTGAGACACCGGATAATAGGGAACATGCTAGGTTAGGAATAATAACGAAGGGAGCGATAATAGAAACTGAAATAGGTATCGCGAAGGTTACTTCAAGACCTGGTCAGGACGGTATTATAAATGCCGTTTTGATTGAGAAGAGCTCTGGTGAATAATTCTTTGTCAGATAAACCTAGGGAAATTATTTTATGGCCTGAATACTTCCTTAAGAGTATAAGTAGAAGGTTAGGTAGGAGATTACCGATAGACTTATCGTTAAACGACATATCACCTCAAGACCTAATAGATGCATGTAAGGAAATTACACCACCATGTAGTGTAGAGATAGTTGAAGGAAAAAAGTATCCTAGGTTATGGTATGAAAGTAAGGGTTGGTATGCTATAGTAAGGATTGAAGGCAATGTGAGTAAGAATAAATTACTTAAGGAATTAGCTAAAGTAATACTTAAGTTAAGGAACAAAGAAAGGAGTGAAATGTAAGTAATTCGTGGTGAGGTAAGCCACCGTATTACTTGCTTTCAAGAAAATAATGTTTCGTAAAACAATTTATGTCTTAAAAATTTATACCCTTATAACTACTATAGTCTTAATGTCTATATGGTGTCTCCTTAGTGAGACGTGTAGCTTATTTCCTCCATAAATCGCCATCGGGTAGACTAATCGCAAAAGTACTGGCTCATAGACCCCCTAGAATAGGTATTAAGGTTTACGACTCTAAGGGTAGGTTCGTTGGCAAAGTTATAGATATTATAGGACCTGTAAATTCGCCTTACATAGTCATTAAGCCTTCAGACCACCCTGACTTGAAGCCTTATGATGAATTATTTATTAGGTAGGAGGTAATCCACAATGTGTTCACCTAAATCTATAATCTATGATGAGAAAACGGGAGAATACATATGTGTCGAGACTGGTGAAGTAATTATTGACCATGCACCTGATCTGGGGCCTGAGTGGAGGATCTTTAGTAATGAGGATCTACAGAAGGAGAGAGTAGGTAGTCCCTTAACAAATAAGGTCCATGATAAGGGCTTAACAACACACATAGATACGGGTTCAAGATTAGGCAGGAAGCTTGATGTACTTAATAGGAAGATCAGAGCGTTAAGTAATAAGGATAGAAGGTTAGTGAGAGCATTAGAGCTCATGAACTCAGTTGTAGCTAGATTAAACACGCCGCTAACGGCTCAACTTAAGGAAGAAGCAGGTATGATACTAAGTAAACTACATAAGAAGGGCTTAATAAAGAGACGAAACGTTAAGGCTATGGTGGCTGCATCAATAATTCTTGCATCAAGGAATCTAGGAATACCATTAGAGACTTCGAAAGTTCTTGAACTATGTCAGGTAACAACACAGGAAGTTTGGAATGCTGAAATGAAGATACGAAGAGATACTACTGGGATAGTTAGAGTTAGGCCTCTTGACCCTCGTAGATATTTAGGCCAGATGGCCTATAAGGCGAAATTAAGTCCTGAAGCATTAACACTTGCCTCAAGAATTCTTCATGCTGCTAAACGTGATGGATTAACATCAGGTAAAGGCCCTAAAGGTTTAGCTGCTGCAGCACTCTACATAGCATCTATATTACTCGGTAAAAGAGTAACACAAAGAGATCTTTCGTTAACTGTTGATGTTTCTGAAGTGACAATACGCAATAGATATAGAGACTTAGTTGATAACATACTCATATTTGTTGACTTATGATTTTAGCTACCCTCTAAACATAATGTATTTAACGTTTTTAATGTGGTTAATATATGATATCCTAGATCATACATGAACTTGAACACAATAATTGTTAGGGAGGGTAAAGTAGAGATAGTGGTTCCTAACCCTAAGGACTATGTACGTAGAGATAGAGTTATTGAACCATCATGGTCGCCAATATTCTATAACCCCCTAATGGTCATGAATAGAGACATAGCTGTGTTGGTTACCGCTCTTTTGAGTAGATTAAGAAGTCGTAAAATCTCCAACGTAGCTGACATACTTGCAGGTACTGGTGTGAGAGCTATAAGATTTTGTGTTGAGTCAAACACAGAAATCGCATGTATTGCAAACGATATTGATCAAAACGCTTATAATGCAATAATACGTAACATTAAATTAAATAACGTTAGAGATAGGGTAATAGCGTTTAGAAAGGATGCTAACGAATTACTATACGAATTTAAGAGAGAAGGGATTAGACTTGACTACATCGACATAGATCCCTTCGGATCACCAGCACCTTTCATAAGATCCGCTATAAGCAACATAAGAGATGGTGGTGTAGTTGCAGTAACAGCGACTGATACTGCTCCATTGAGTGGATCACGTTGGTGGGCGGGATCGAGGAAGTATGATGTGTTTCTAGGTAAGAATGATATAGGAGATGAAATCGGTCTAAGGGTATTAACTGGATTCATAGCTAGAAGAGCTTCTGAAAATGATAAGTATATTAAGCCGTTAATTGCTTACAAACGTAAACACTACTACAGAGTTTATGTTGAGGTACATGAGGGGGCTAGAGAATCGAGTGAGATGTTAGAATCAAAACTAGGATATATCCTTATATGTGAAAGGTCAGGTTATAGGATGTTTATTGATTTAATAAATATGAAGAACCTTAAGAACTTACCTAAGTGTCCTGTAGATGAGAAAGCAACCGTTATAGGTCCTTTATGGATTGATAATCTCAGTGACAAAGAATTCATACATAACCTAGTGGTGCTTCTTAAATCTGATTTCAGGTATTTACAAACATATCATTACATGTTTCTACTGCTTAATGATTTAATTAATGAGGTAGGACTTAACATGGTATTTAATCTATCAACTCTATCTAGGTACTGCAAGGTTAACATACCTAAACTTGAGGTAATATGTAATTGCTTAAAGAGTTTAGGGTATAAATGTACTAGAGCACACTATGAGGGTCATTACATTAGAACCAATGCTCCATGGGAGGATATTATCTCATGTATTAAGAAACCCTCTCCTTAGGACTTAGACTTCTAACGAAATTAGAGAGTAATACACACTTATGTGGGTTAAAATAACTCCCAACACCACATCTATATAACTCCTTACATGTGAAGCATGGAATATTCATTACGGGATTGAGACTCACTTTAACACTTACTTTACCGATTATTGTTGGGTTATATATTAGTTTGTATGTCCTTCTTCCTTTATATATGATTGGCTCCCTTTTAATTAGGCCCTTTCTAACTAAACTTAATACAGCCTTGGTTCCCTCTCTATTATCTACTCCCAGCATGCTCCAGAGAAGACTTTGAATAACACCACCCTCGGTTTTTGTCTTCTCCTTAACTATCTCAAGTATTCTTTCTTCAAGCGATAATTCCATCCTTAAACACCTTGTTCATTAATTTAATTTTCTTTCATAGAATATAATGTGTTCGGAGCTAATATAGGTTAGTTGATATGTGTGTTGCTTAAGGTATTAAAGTTATCCCAAAATTAAATTTATGATCTCCCTATGGATGTGTTCTCTATTATTCTCATCTATCCAGAGCAATTTAGCTTTATAGAAGGTGCTATACCTGGAGGCTATACTTCTATGAACGACGGCAAATACTATCTTCTCCGATGTTAATGCCTTACCTATTGCCTCACGTAACTTAAATACCTTAAGTTCCATAGGACCTATTTCATCTATTGCTATGATATCGCAGTAGTTCATGGCAGTTTCAATAGCCTTAACACCTATATCCTCAGCCTCGGATGGAATTATGCAGTATCTACCTACACGTAACTCAGGTTTCATGCTAATTGATTCCATATTACATAATCTAGCTAATCTACCTCTCCTACCAGTTCTTATATCAATAATATCAAAACCTATTCTTCTACCCTTAACTCTGACTTCAGGACATACAAACCCGCCAACACTTAATCCACGGCGTTTCACTTCATTAATTACCCTGAAGAAAACAGTGGTCTTACCAATACCCGGTCTACCACTTATGAAGATTCTCTTACTCATACTTATTCGTTAATTTTCACTATATCTAACTTATTAATATTTATCTGTGTGGATAATTCATCAATTAATACTCTACTCCTCTCTTGGTTAACGATAATGTTGGTTTTTCCGCTTATTAAGTCGGTGATCTTAACAGTTTCTATGATCTTCTTTATCACCTCTCTTAACGTATATTTTCTCATTGTAGCATCAACAATTGTTTCAAAACTCCTTTCCTCATCCTTTATGATGAAGTCAGGAGCTGACTTTCTTAAGTGATGTATCGACTCTACATTTCTATCTTTGATTAATATCCTTAATTTTTTGTTAAGCGTACTTAGTTTTGATGATCTATTCCTATTCATTCTTATCTTCGAGATCTTACGAATGAACTCCCTACGCATTATCTTGAGATTTATAGTCTTTACGACCTCCTCACCTAATACATCAACTAACTTCTCAGCTACATCAATACTTATAATGCTGTCTTCACGCTCGTAATCAAATAGAGTTCTTCGGGATATTCCTGTTCTAAATGATAAATCACTTAACGTATACTTCTTTAAGGTCTTTAATTCCTTAAATGCCTTACTATTTAATGATACGTATAAGTCACCTTTCCTGTAAAGTGCGATTAACTCTGTAGGTCTTAAACAAATATTTTCGAGAGTCCGCTCGTTAAGTACGTATATACCTTCGCGTTCATAAACTATATTATCATATAAACTTTCATCCTCAGATACCATGATGGGTATGGCATCTAAAGCAAGTGATGCTTCTACTAAGTCCTCTATTTCTTCTTTACTCAAGGTTATTGATGGTTTTATTCTAATCACCATGTTATGTCCTTCATTATCTAAAGCCACAATATCTATAGATCTCTCCTTGTAGCGTATCGGGAATTCCACAACAACGTAATCTTTATTACTTAGATTTAACGCTTCCTTTACCCTCTCGATTACCTTCCTAATTTTCTTACGTCTATCCTCATGTGAACTCTCTTTACTTGAATTCATACCCTATAAAAATAGTGTTAATGGAAATATAAGTGTAATGTTGTAATTAGCCTCTTCTATGATACTTCGCTAATACCATTGCGTGGTCTCTATCGAACGGATCTAAGTGAACCACGTCTATTATCTCAAATCCTCCCTCATTTAATGTATTTATCTCTCTACGATATACCTCATCAGGTTCCTTAGTTACATCTATACTTCTAGCCTTGATGGCTAGGTATAAGTATCCTCCATCCTTTAAGAAGTACTTAGCATTCATGTTAACTAACGATGCTTGCTCAGGTTGTGCTACATCGGCATATATGATATCCACTAAGTCAACTATATATGCGTATCTGTTCGGGAATCTAGCATCAGCAAGAATTGGTATTAAGTTCTTCCTTGTTTCAGCAACATTTATTAATTCCCTCATAACTCTGGGAGCGAACTCTACAGCATAGACTATACCCTTCTCACCGACTAGATCAGATACGTGACTAGGTGTTGTACCGCTTCCAGCGCCTAGGTAGAGAACCTTACTTCCTTCCTTTATCACTAACTCCTTAATGCCTTTAAGTAGAGCAGCTGCTAACTTACTCCTATATGCGTTCCACTCTCTATACTCAACACCACCTACTCTGAATAGCCATTCACCATAAACTCTATGACCTGGTGCTAAATTCTTTGTTGCAAGGCGTGTACTACCATCTTCTAACTCAACAATGTATACACCTTTATATTGTGGGTGTTCCTCAACTTTGACTACTTCAGCCAATAATCACACCTATGATTAATACTTTATAAAGGTATTAAATGTTTAAACGGAGATTGTTATATCGATTACTTACCTTTAGACCTTCTCCTTCTCCTTCTAGGTCTAGGCCTTTCAACACGTGCTCTTGGCGGTGGTTTAGCATATAGCTTCTTAATCTCTTCAATTCTCTCAAGTAGTATCTTCTTCAATCTATCAGCTATAAACCTTCCAGTAAAGTAATCTGCTCTAGCAGCTATTGCAAGCTTAGTTGCTAATGCTCTAGCAATCTTACCTCTCTGCCATCTAGGTGATCTATGTATTTCAGGGTACTGGAATATAACACCATGTTTAGGCGGTTTACCACCTGTTCTTAATGCCCTGAATAATGCCTTCTCAGCACCTAATACCTGGATGGTACTTGCCGGAAGCTTAGCTAGGGATTCAAGACTTCCAGCTAGACTTAATAATCTAGCACCTAGTAATGGTCCTACTAATTCAGTAATGTTCGGTGCTACCTCTCTCATTACCTGACCTACATACTCTGTTAGGGTTTCCCTTAATCTCCATAACTCAAGCATGATATTTGCTAATGTTCTTATCGGCTTAATGTCGAAATCTGAGAGCTCTGCACCTATACTTTCCTTTGCCGCCTTCTCTATTCTTTCAGCCCTTGCTTCACTAATACCTAACTTAACAAGTTTATCCTTAACTATATTCTCTCTATCTCCAAGTTCGTAAACTATCCTAGTATAGACTGGATGCTCTCTTACTAAATCGTCCAGTTCAGGGAAGTGAATGCTATACCATTCCCTCAGTCTTGATGCAAAAAGGTTTAGCGTTTTATCTATATCATCAATAGCTCTAATAGCTTGAATAGCCAATAAGTCCCTCTTCTCAGCTACCTTTCTTAACTTCATCCTTGTAATTCTTAACGATACTAGGTGGACAAAGCTTATCCACTCCTCCTTACTCTTTATGAAACCTCCCTCGACGGCTAATTCAGGAAGTAGTGACTTAAGCTTTAAAACTAACTCATGACCCGGATCCACACTAAATTTTAGTCCTCTACTTGAGACCTCTCTTGAATATTCCTCACGTTCAAGGATTAACTCAGCATCAGGTACCTTATTACTTACCTCCTCAAGTACCTTACTAAACTCTGTAGATGGCGCTCCTTCCTCGATGGCTAATGCTCTCTCAACTAACTTATTAATATCTATTGAGGTAAAGGTCTTCGCTAGTATCTCGCCCTTTTCGTTCATAGCGAACGCTCCTATAATAGTATCTATTATGGATACCTTCAATAGCTGCACCATAGACTTTCTACACATAATCCTTAAAATATATTTACGCTCTAGCATTGCTTAGTGAGCATTTAATTTTTAAGCACTGGAATACAGACTTACAGGGTATTTGGAATGCCAACCCACGGTTCGATGACAAAGGCTGGTAAGGTAAGGAGTCAGACACCTAAGATACCACCTAGACCTAAGAGGAATTTACCACCTAGGGTAAGGAATAGAAGGGAGTTTTGGATAAGGAAGAGAAAGGAGGCAGGATTACCTGTACCAACAGTAGTACCTCCATCATCTGTTCCAAGAAAGGTTAAGGGATGAGGGGGGTATAATCTAACTAAGATTTTACATAGACGAATTAGTTCCTCGAACCTTATTTAGTGAATTACCATTTCTTCTTTGGTGCTTAGTTTGGACTCTAAGGGTAAATATGAGGATATTAAGGAAGGGGATTTTGTAAGGGTAAAATTAAGGAGTGGAGAGGTACTTGAAGGTATCGTGATGCCAGCAACAGAGTTTAGTTCTGAAGACATCATAATAATAAAGTTAAGTAATGGATACAATGTCGGGATATCTAAGAGAAATGCTGAAATAGAGGTATTAGGTAAGTCAAAGATTAGTATAGGTAAAGAATATCCTATGGAGAGAACTAGGATTGAAGGTAAGGGATCACTTAGACTTGCATTCATAAGTACTGGCGGAACAATTATGAGTAAAGTCGAATACGAGACAGGAGCTGTTAGACCTGCCATTAATGTTGCTGAACTTATAGACATGGTTCCAAACCTACTGGATATAGTCTCTTACGTTGAGGTTGAGGAGGTCTTTAGACTACTGAGTGAAAATATGACACCTAAACATTGGGAGGAAATAGCTAAGATTGTTGCTGCGAAATTCATGAAAGGTGCTGATTCTGTGATCATCGCTCATGGAACAGATACTATGTCATATACTGCTGCAGCTCTAGCATTCGCTATCCGGAACCTTCCTGGACCAGTAATTCTCGTTGGTTCCCAAAGAAGTAGTGATAGACCTAGCACTGATGCGGTAATGAACCTTAGAGGTAGTATTATAACAGCTTCAAAAGCACCCTTTGGTGAAGTCACTATATGTATGCATGGCCATACTTCGGACACGTACGTACTGGTACATAGAGGGGTTAGAGTTAGGAAAATGCATTCAAGTCGTAGGGATGCATTTCAAAGTATAAATGACATTCCCTTAGCTAAGGTTGTGCCGACCACAGGTGATTTCATACTCCTGAATAATGACTACATACCAAGAAGTAGAGGTAGAGATGTTAAACTTAAACCAAGGTTCTCAGATAAGGTGTTCTTACTTAAGGCTTTCCCGGGAATTGATTGCACTATCATTGAATATTTAGCAAGCATGGGTTACAAAGGTATAGTTATAGAAGGAACGGGATTGGGTCACATAAGAGAGGATTGCATACCGGTAATTGAGAGGGTAATTGATAAAGGTGTCATTATAGTGATGGCCACCCAAACACTATTCGGTAGAGTAAATATGAAGGTTTATACAACTGGTAGGAAATTATTGAAAGCAGGTGTTTTAAGTGCTGATGATATGTTACCTGAAGTAGCTTATGTTAAGCTTTCATGGCTCTTAGGCAATGTAAATAACGTGGATGAAATTAAGAGATTATTTGTGAGTAATCTAGTGAAGGAATTAGGGAGTATACATCACGAGAATTATTTCCCTAGGTGGTATCATGGTTGAGTTTAACTATGAGGAACTAGGATTAAGGGTTGGCCTGGAGATACATCAGCAGTTAGATACTAAGCATAAATTATTCTGTGATTGTCCGACAAGACTTGCTAGTCCCTCAACACCGACAATAGAAGTAATTAGGTACTTGAGAGCTACAAAGAGTGAAATAGGGGAGATAGATCCTGCAGCTCTATATGAAATGCAAAGAGGTAGGAAAATAATATATCAAGTACCTCAAGGCCACGCATGTCTAGTAGAACTCGACGAAGAACCTCCCCATGAATTAAATAGGGAGGCTTTAGCTATAGCTATCGCCATAGCTAAGGCTTTACACTCCACAATACTAGATGAGATACATGTAATGAGGAAGATAGTAATTGATGGGTCCAATCCTACGGGCTTTCAGAGAACGGCTATAGTAGCTATAGGTGGTTATGTAGATGATGAAGAGGGTAGGGTAGGTATTCAGACTATATGTGTAGAGGAGGATGCAGCACGTAAGGTTGATGAAGGTCCAGGTTACGTTAAGTACAATCTCGACAGACTAGGTATACCTCTCATTGAAATAGCAACATCACCCGATATTAAGTCTCCAGATCAGGCTTTGAGAGTTGCATTTAAGATTGGTTTAATAATGAGGCTTACAGGTAAGGTTAAGAGAGGAATAGGGACTATAAGGCAAGATCTTAATGTTTCAATAAAGAATGGTGTAAAGACTGAGATTAAAGGTGTTAGCAAGTTAGAACTCATACCTAAAGTTATAAAGTACGAGGTTATGAGACAATTAAAATTACTGGAAATTAGGGATGAGTTAAGAAGGAGAGGATTACGTGAGGAAGAATTAAGTTATGGAATTTATGATATAACAGAAATAGTGAGGAGGTCAAGAAGTAAGTTGATAAGGAAGTTAATAGAGAGAGGTAATAGAGTTTATGCTGTTAAGCTACCTAAGCTTTCAGGTATACTTAAGATTGAAGTACAGCCTAACAGGAGATTCGGAACTGAATTGTCAGACTATGCTAAGGCTTGGGGGGGTGTTGGCGGTTTAATACATAGTGATGAATTACCTGGTTATGGGATTGATGAAAAGATTACTGATGAGATATATGAATATCTTAATTTAGAGAAAGGAAGAGACGCCTTTGCTTTTGTCATATCTGAGAAAGATCGAGCTCAAAGAGCTCTTCAAGCTGTTATAGACAGAGTTAGATATGCTCTAAAGGGTATACCTAGAGAAACTAGGGGTGCAAACCCTGATGGTACAACAAGGTATTTGAGACCTCAACCTGGTGCGGCTCGCATGTATCCGGAGACAGATGTTCCACCCATTAAGGTTGATGAGAGCATATTAAGGGAGGCATCCAAGTATATTCCTAAAACACCTGATAAATTGCTTAAAGAGTTAGTTGAGGTACATAAGCTTAGTAAGGACTTAGCATTTAACCTCATTAAAGACCCCATGCTCCATCTATACCTCGACTTAGTTAGTGAGTTGGGTAATGACGTACCTCCAAAAATTATAGCATCAACATTAATGATACATATGAAGTCGTTAAAATCCGAGGGAGTGAATGTTGATGTCATCGATGTCGATACATTGAAAAAGGTGTTATTAGCTGTAGGTAAGGGTGAGGTAGCTAAGGAAGCTATCCCTGAAATTCTAGCTGAATATGCGAGAGGATACCCTAAGACTGTAATCGATGAAATAATCTCTAAGTTTAAGGGATTATCAAGGGATGAAGTAGTAAAGATAGTTAGGAAAATCATTGAGGATAATAAAGATGAGATAATTAAGAGAGGGGTTAAGGCATTTAATTTCGTAATGGGTAAAGTGATGAGTATCGTAAGAGGTAAGGTAGATGGTAAATTAGTTGCTGAGATAGTTAAGAATGAACTAAATAGATTAATGAGTTAGTGGTTCTAATTAGATCTAAGCACTATTTCCTTAACATCCCTTAAGAAATTACTCTCATGTATTACCAGTTTAATTAACCTTTTAACGTGTGTTGTACTAAGTTTAGCATCCTCCCTTACCTTACTTACGACATTATGTACGTTATCACCTTTTGCTATACCGAGAGCTATAAGCGCTAAGGCAAGCTTTGCTCTATCAGTTCTCGACTTTAGTCTAGGATACTTATTAATTATGCTAATCACCTTATTAATTAATTCATCCCTTAACTTACCTTCATTAAACTCACGTTTAAGTATTTTCACATGAGGTCTCTTACCACTCAGGTAGTCAAGGAAAGCTCTATTATCAACTACAATACCCTTATGCCTACTTACTTTCTTCAGTAACTTTAGGTAAGTTAACGTTATACCCTTTAACTTTGGATAATTCTTATACCTACCGTGTAAATTACTTCTTAATGATCTCTCCATCAACTCCTCCGGTAACTTATTGCTTACATCATAATAGTATATTCTATCAATTACTGAAGCACAGCAGACACATATTACTTCACCTTTTTCATAATCCCATACAACCCTACTCGAACCACAATAAGGGCATCTCATGACATCACCGACAATGACGTTAAGGTAATACTATATGTGATGAGCTGGAAAATATTTACATATACTGAGGGTGTGCCCACTGAAAGTAAATATTTTTATATTAACCGAAACCGTTACTATGTGCATAATAATTCAATTCAATAAAACGGGAAACCTTAATATTGACTTAATGCTTAGGTAGTTCAGGGAGTTAATGATCATAGGATTCTTAGTGAACCCCATCGCAGGAATGGGAGGCTCGGTAGGTCTTAAAGGTACTGATGGGAACCTATACTTTGAAGCTATAAGGAGAGGTGCTAAACCAGTAGCACCTAATAAGGCTATAAGGTTCTTGAGAAGACTCATAGATGTTAATTTCAGTGAGAAGATACTTTCAGCTTCAGGTATTATGGGATGTAAGTATCTGAAGGAGGTAGGGTATCCAAACTATGAATGTATTAACGTACCTAGACATAGAGGCTTAACCAGTAGTGAGGATACTAAAGAGGCTGTTAGGGAGTTTTTAAAACGAAAAGTTGATTTGATAGTTTTCATTGGTGGGGATGGAACTGCTAAGGATATATATGATATCACAAATGGTAGGATCCCCATACTAGGTGTTCCTTCTGGAGTTAAGATGTATTCAGGATGTTTTGCAACATCGCCTGAAGCTGCTGCACAGTTGCTTAAGCTGTATGTGGAGGGTACCGTTAGTTCCGACATAACAGAGATAGCTGATGCTGATGAGGAAGCAATCATTAAAGGTATACCTAAGGTTAGGATATATGGATATACCCTTTCGTTGAGGCATGAGTATCTAACTGTACCTAGTAAGGATTTCTCCTCTTCGGGAAGTCCTGAAGAAAAGTATGAAGTAGCTGAGTACTTTATTAATGAATACTTAAGGAATAATGAATTATACTTTTTAGGTCCTGGAAGTACCGTGAAAGCAATAACAGATATTCTAGGGTTAAGTAAGACGTTATTAGGTGTTGATGCACTTTATAATAGAAAGATCGTGGCGCTTGACTTAGGTGAAAGTGAAATATTAGAATTAATAAACAATTATGGTAGTGCTTACATAGTGATTACGGTAATTGGACGTCAAGGTTATATCTTTGGTAGAGGAAATCAGCAATTCACACCTAGAGTTATAAGGAGTATTGGAGGCAAGGATAGAATATATGTCATTGCAACGCGAAGTAAGATGAGGAGTATTAAGTACTTGATAGTCGATACTGGTGACCCTGAACTTGATGAAGACCTTAGTGGTTACTGGAGGGTTATAATAGGGTTTAATGAGGAGAAGATAGTTAAGGTCGTGCCAGCATGCTGTATAGAAAAGTTTATTTAGATTTCAAGAGCTTCAATATTCTATCAATGAACCTATAGCTTGGAGTTACCGTTCTTGGGTGATTAGCTATCATTACATCAAGCCTGCTCACAGATGTATTTCGAGGCGCCTTCTTCACTTCATCAGACTTACTATAGGCTTTCTCAATAATCTCTCTATAAGCGTTGATTATATTATCTATTGATTCTATGGGTTCACTCTCGGTCAACTCTATCATGTGCGCCTCAGGTACGATTAATGGGAAGTATATTGTTGGTGCATGAATACCCTTATCAAGTAACGCCTTAGCTACATCCTCGGCATTAACACCTGTCTCCTTATGTAATTTATCAAAACTTATGACAACCTCGTGCTTCCTCCATCTATCATGTCCATAAATTAAGTCTACACCCCTAAGATCCTTAAGCTTCTTCATTAAGTAATTAGTATTCAATACTGATATCTCAGCTACCTCTCTTAATGCTGGTCCCAACATTGCTATGTATATGAATGCCTTAACTATAGGTATGATATTTCCATAAAACCATGAAACCCTACCTACGGTTTTAGGTATGTCATACTTAAGGAAGTACTTCCTACCATCATAATCCACAATAGGTGCTGGTATATAATCTTTTAACTCACCTTTTACACATATTGGTCCTGCTCCTGGACCTCCACCACCGTGTGGTGTTGAGAATGTCTTATGTATGTTTATGTGTATTATGTCGAACCCCATATCGCCAGGTCTTACAATACCTAGTATACCATTGAGGTTAGCGCCATCATAGTATAGTAAACCCCCAACCTTATGTACCTCCTTAGCTATATCGAGTATTCTTGACTCGAAAAGCCCTAAGGTACTGGGATTCGTAAGCATTATTCCAGCTGTTCGCTCACTTAATACGTTAAGTAGTGCATCAAAATCAGTGTTTCCATCCTTATCCGTTGGAATGTTAATGACTTTAAACCCAGCCATGACAGCACTCGCCGGGTTAGTTCCATGAGCACTTTCAGGTATTATCATCTCATTCCTTTGATGCTCACCACGGTCCAGATGGTATTTCCTGATAATTAATGCGCCTACAAACTCGCCTGAAGCACCCGCTGGTGGTTGTAACGAGCATACATCAGTACCTGTAATCTCTGCAAGCCATTTCTGCATTATATACATAATCTCTAATATTCCTTGAACAGTCTCCTCATCCTGGTAGGGATGTATCATAGTAACTTCATCTCTGGAAGCCAGTTCCTCACAAATCTTTGGATTATATTTCATAGTACAAGAACCTAGTGGCACCGGACCTACATCAACACCATAAGACATTTGGGAGAGTCTTACATAATGTCTAACTACCTCGACCTCGCTTAAATCGGGTATCTTAGGTGATTCACTACGTATGAGTTCCTTAGGTAGGTTACTGATCACTGATGAAGCTATGTCAATGAACTCATCATCAATTATTAAGCCTTGCTTATCGAACCTTGATACTTCAAATACGTTTTTCTCGTCCCATTTAGCCTGTCTATACACCACTTGATACCACCTCCTCAATACTTTTAGCTAACATATCGATGTCATTCTTCGAATGTAGCTCTGTAACGCATACAAGAGCACATGACTTTAGGTAATTATCATTGTAAAACCTGCTTAAGGGTGGTCCTATGTGGATACCCTTATTAATGAGTTCCTTAATAATGGTGTCAACATTACCCTCGAATCTTATCGTGAATTCCCTAAAGAATACGCTCTTCTTACCCCCTATAGCAGGTGCCTGTAATCCATTTACTTTAGACAGACTATTTATGGCATAGTACGTCCTACCTAAGATTACTTCGCCTAACTTCCTTATGCCGTTACTGCCGAGGAGTGTGAGATATATTGCGGCAGCTATGGCCATTAATGAAGAGTTAGTAGTTATGTTTGATGTCGCTCTCTCTCTTCTAATATGTTGCTCTCTTGTCTGTAAGATCATAGTAAACCCTATTTCTTTATTATCGACAGTCTTAGTAGCACCTATTAACCTGCCTGGTAGTTGCCTTAATAACTCCCTTTCATATTTAATACCAAGAATACCTGCTGATGGCCCACCGAAGTTTAACCCTGATCCAAGCGGCTGCGTATCACCCACAACTATGTCAGCACCCATCGATCCCGGAGGTCTAAATACACCTAGTGCTATGGGTTAGCGTAAACTACCGCTAAAGCACCTCTTTCATGAGCTATGTCGATATATTCTTTAATTCCTCTCTCAATTATCCCGAAAAAGTTTGGATACTCTACATATACCGCGGCAGTTTTCTCATCAACTATGCTCTTTAACTTCTCAGCATCTAATTCACCGATCTCTTTATCCATGGGAGCTTCAACTACATTTACATTAAGGCCTTGAAGCCAGGTTTTAATAACTTCCTTTACTTCAGGATGAGCTGTACTTGCTAGAACTATCTTATTTCTACCTCTCCTCACTCTAAGAGCCATTCTTATAGCTTCAGCTGCTGCCGTACTTCCATTATACATTGACGCATTAACTATATCCACATCATAAAGTTCCGCAATTAAACTTTGATATTCAAAAAGCGCTTGAAGAATGCCCTGATTTATTTCAGCCTGGTAGGGCGTATAGGCAGTATAGAACTCACCTCTACTTAATAAGTACTTAAGAGCTGCTGGTACGTAATGCATGCAGAAGCCTCCACCAATAAATGATGGTGGATCAGTGAATACTTTATTCCTACTAATTATCCTACTAAACTTCCTTCTCATCTCATACTCACTTAACGGTTTGCCAAAACCTACATTAAGAGGTCTATCAAGTAATAGTTCCTTAGGAACGTCATTAAATAGTTCTAATACATTCTTTATCCCTAACTCCTTCATTAGGTACTTCTTAATGCTCTCTGATGAATTTGGTATCCAGGGATGAGGCATGATGTTATCAGCCATTATAAATTAGAG
>Ga0180301_10000654_pt1 | contig 26856 bp, 25 predicted proteins | sample GuaBasSediGuay16_FD_121797 | JGI IMG/M metagenome (GOLD analysis project Ga0180301, IMG submission 121797) | Subseafloor sediment microbial communities from Guaymas Basin, Gulf of California, Mexico - Guay16, Core 4569-2, 12-15 cm | ecosystem: Environmental > Aquatic > Marine > Hydrothermal... | reverse complement strand
TTATTAACCTCGAAGCATAATATCATTATTAATAGAGAAAGGCGAGGAAGATGGGTAAGAATAGCGTGAACGTTTACTACGACGATAAACATGATATACTAGTCATAAAACTCAAAGAGGACAAGGCCACCGACACAATCGAACTAGCCGAAGACATCTTCGCCATAATCAATGGAAAAGGAGAGATCATAGAAATTGAGATCTGGCGCGCCAAAGAACTCATAGCAACAGCCATGGCAGATAAAATCGCCGAGAAAGTAAAAACGTTAATCAAAGAAAAAGCATAGGCAAATATGTGGGAAAGAAGTATTTGTAGCCAGTAAGGTGAAATAGCGGTATGTTAGGAAAAATGAGGACTTATATGACTTCTAAAGAGCAACTAACCGTGGGATTATTACTACTAGTAGCCTACATGACTATTACTAATAAGCGCTCTATCTCATTTGACAAGATTAATGATGTATTAGGAAAAGTTTTGAACTCACGGTTGTTAGGTATATGATTTAACTTAAAAGGTTTGAGAAAAAGCATAAAGCTTGAGAAACATGTTTCTCATGAGAACTTATTTAAATGTAGAGCGATTGAAATATTAAGATGTCTATTAATCTTCTATATTCTCTTGAAATTTTCCTTATTACGCTTCTGCGAATTACAGGATTTAATCCATTCCTTAGATTACTTTTCAAGCTCCTCTTATATAGTTCTTTTCTGAGCTCTACTAATGTTTTTGGTATCCCTAGCTTAAGAATTCCCCTTAACGTTTCTTCATCGAGATATCTCAAAGTGTATTGAGAGATTACCCATGCCAATACTATTTCGCCAATATCTGGTGTTAATATCAGACATTTTGTGTTATCTAATGGTATCTCTTCAATTTCTCCTATGACTTCCTTAAGAGATTTCCTAATAATCATATACATTCTTAGTCCTTTAGTGCCCTCAACACTTATTACTGGGTTAGTCTCTAATGAAAGCATAAATATTAGAAGCCTTGGTTTCTTCGCATCATGATATACCAAATAATATCTATCCTTAATATTTTTCAGGTTGTTAGCCAAGGATCTAATAGCATTACTCAACCTCATACTTAATTCCTCCTTATGATAATTATAGGAGCTATCTTAGATAAAACCAACTTTCCTCCAAATTTTTTGCAGAGATTTCCATGACATGGGATATACTTAGATTTATAGTAAATTATATCATATCCGTGATCACTTATCAACAACATTTGCTTAGAACTAACCCCGGAGAGAATATTAATTAGTCTCATAGCCACTCTATTATAGAGAAAGCTAGACAATTCATCAGGTGTAGAGAATCCCTCGCTATTATCAATATTAACTGAGATATTATCTATCGTTTTATCGGGAAAGTTTAATAGTTGAGCCCCGAATATCCTCGCAAACTCTCTGAGTGTTGATACTTTGAAGAGGGTCTTCCAGTAGTGTGTGGTGGCTTCCTCATTAATTATAAAGAATGACAAAACTAAACTAAATCGCTTTGATATCTCCACTATCTCAGCTAACCCAAGATTATCCACGAGCAACGGATAAACCTCTCGTGAATCAATTACTGATAAGGTATCCTTATAATACTCTATAATCTCACTATTTAATTCAGCAGAAGCTCTCTCTAGAAGATTCATAAGTCCAGACAATTTGTTAACCAAATTCATTAAGGGATATGTTGGCTCTATATATTTGTACGCCATTAATAAGGCCTTTAGAAAATCATAGTAGTTAATCCTACCCGTATAGGATAGTATTTCATTAAATAGTGAGAATAGTTGATTAATCATGCCGCACCAGCTCTAAACTCTACTTCATCGCTTTGATTAATTAGACTCATTAGCGCCATTATCAATGCTTTTTCCTCAGGGCTTAATCTACCTTTTATGCTGATAGATAACATACCCTTAACTTTTAATCTCAACTCAAAGGGCTCTGAGAAGATCGCTGACTCAGGATTTCTTAGCATGTTCAGTATCTCGGACTTATCTGTAATTCTAATTATTTCGAGAGGGGGTTTTAAAGGAGGTTCTATACCTCTTTGTAGCTCCGTTTTTACTTTAATTTCTCCTACCTCTTCAGTAGGAGATCTTGTTTTTGGAGTTGGAGTTATTATCGGTTTAACTACAAGCTCCCCGTTAACATATTCTAAATGAATTTCTAGTTCCTCAGAAATTTTTATTCTTTTCTCGTGGCTTAAGGCTTTTAATGCGTCGTCAAATATCTCTTTTGTGCTAATTATTTTTTTCTCATAAATTACTGGCATAGATGCTGGGATCCTAAGAACATCCGTTTTTCTCACTTTAAAGTACTCAAGCAATACGCTTTTTAGGGTTTCTCTTATAATGGATTTATCACTCGTAAACTTTAACTTCGAAGTCACTCCCTTAATTATAGTTGGAATTATAGGCTTAATAGCCGCGTCCTCCAGACTATTTAAATGTTGTAAAGCCATAGAAACATCCCTTACACTTATTTTACCCACTCTAGCCCCCTCTTTGGCCTCTCGAAGATACACTTGTTCGTGAAATCTATCTTTAATAGTAGCGTTATCAAATATGCTGTAATAAACTATAGCACCACCTAGAAGTAGTTTTAAGGCGCTTTTAGAATACTCAGCAACATAGTTTCCAAGCTCTCTCAATATATCATTAATTATTGTCAATCTCAATTGTTCGTAAAATCTTAGCCAGTCTTCATCAACGTTTCTGAAAAGCGATCTTGGCTCCTCGTAGTATAGTCTTATGAATTCTCCAGCTACATCAAAGATACAATAGGATTTAAGGAAATCTCTAACAAGATCTGTATCAATACTAGGGATAATCACAGCGGTCAGGAATATGTATTGATTTGCTTTTGCCTCCTCATATGCTCTTTCTATGCGAGAGACTAGATCATTCAATAGAGAGATTACTTCCTCGTTAGTAATATTCTCTTTCATCTGTTTATATAGCTTCCAACTCCTAACGATGTAAATTCTTAATCTTGAGTTATCAGCTCTCTTAAGCGATTTTATGATACTGTCTTTATCAGGATCAATCAATTCAATTGTGATGTTTTCTTTACTATCAATTCTGCTCGTTCTGAAAACTCTACTTTCAATTATTCCTTCAGCGGCATTTAGAAGTTCTGGAATGACCATTTTCTCATATTTTTCTCTTCTGTTATTCACCATTCTCCTGAAAATTGATTTGGGATTCTCATACGTAATCATCACATAACCACTAATGTCTCCTAAGGATATATGGTAAACATTTCCAGCATAGTTTTCAAGAATTTCCAGCATGTGATCGATTCTTCTCAGTTCGACATTTTTCAATCCTATCAACGATGATTTTAGGTAGTATTGATCTGCCAAAAGATCTCTTATTAACTGCAACTCAGCTTCCTTTAAAGTCTTTATCCTCGCAAGTTTTAATAGCTTGTCATCTCTCTGAGTAATGGATTTTAAGAATATCGCCCATAATAGTTTTCTCGCAAATTCCTTCTGTTTTTCGTCTTCTAATACAGCATCAATAAAATTCATTGCATTCTTTAATGCTTTCTCCCAAATAGCTCTTCTCTTCGGGATTAGGTCTCCCAGAATACCGAATTCTCCCAGTGCCGGACTTATAACGTCTTCATTGTTGTAGATGGCATTAATCGTCATTTTAGCCAGTGATTTAAGAAGGCCTCTTAAGTGATGAGCATCCGGTACATCGCTATCTTCTTCTGGCGCCAAAATCTTATTTATGAGTCCTAAAATAGAAGGCGCAAATGGATAAGTCAACGCTAAATCTCTCAAATAGCCTTCTGCGTATACCCCTAAAACATCTTTAATCAGCTTCTCATATTTTTGTAGAAATAATTTGTATAAGCTGTCAAGATTGTCTAGGTATCTTATTATCCTCCTCTTCACAATCCTGATTATGTCCTCAGGTCTGAACCACTCTCCTCGGATCGAGTACACTCTTCTCTCAAATCGTTTTTCGAAAGACTCTATTTCTCTCACAAGATCTTTATCTGGAAATTTTGATTTCTCCTCCTGCCACGCCCTTAAATCTTGTCTTGCAGACGCCACAATGCATACAAGCCCACTATCCCTCGAGATTCCTATAATTGATATCCTACGCTCTATAAAACCATACAAAAATTTTAGAATCTTTATAATTTCTGATTTAATATCGCTCCTCCTTAGAGCAGCATATAACTCATCAATCAGTATTAGCACGTGTATTCTTTGGTAAAGTTTTTCAGCCAACCATCTACCAAGAGCTTCTGGTAATAATTCATTCGATTTTGCTTCAAACTCCTTCTGGATGCTTGAGTGTATGTAGGATAGCGCCGTCGCTACGAATTTAATCAATGTTTTGTACCCATGTCCAATTAAGTCAGCGGGGATTATGAGCACATTCTCAGCGAGATCAATCGTGTAGTCAGAAATCCTCTGGATCTCCTCTAAGCGTTTTTTCACGATAGGATGGCTCGTAACGAACTTGTTCCTAGGTATTATATAAAATAAGTGGAATAATAAAACAAGAAAATGTGTCTTACCACTCCCCATCTCGACATTTAGTGGGATAAAGAGTTGATTTCTTTCCTTAAAAGCGCTCACTACATCTTTTAGTAGTGATTTGAATTGGTCAGTTAGCTCTGTTATCGGGAGAAAATAATCTGGTTTTGCGAATCCCTCTAAACTCGATGTTTTTTGAGGATCCCTAAAATGTTCAACGAAGGCTCCAAGAGATGGAGCAAGTTGAGTAGCACTTCCAATTTCTCTAAGATGAGCTAAAGTATCCTCAAGGATTCCTTGGTTCTCGAAGTATTGCTTGATAAGTCCGGGCAACTCACATCCTCCTGATAATCTCTTCTAAAGAATCTATAATAGAATCCTTTATTAAGGGTGTTACCCCAAGAATATTCAGAAAACTTTGTTTCAAGATCTTTAGCATGAAGAGGGCATATGCTACATCGGTCTTCGAGAACGATCCCTCGTTAACTATCACGTCAGCGAATCTCTTACTACCAAGTCTTGGGACATCCTTTACAGCCATTAATATAAGTTCAGTAGCTCTAATCGCTGTGTGACGATGTTTTCTAACTCCCGCATACTCAATTAGTGCTCGACCTATAGGTACTTCATAAATTTTGATGCTTTTCTTCTTTAGCAAGAATCCTTTGGCTCTGATTATCTTCTTAACTTTCTCGAAGAAATCATGAGGCACAAAAGGCATTCCTTCAGGCATAGTCAATAAAGCTAAAAGGTAAAGTATTGAATCAACATCGGCTGTGCTTACGTATTCTTCATATAATCTCTCAATGCCATACTTCGATGCAACATGCCTAAGCAAAGATTCTATGGCATATCTAGTAGCATTATCAAAGAGCATTGAGAATGAAAACTCGGGAATTTGCCCTGCTAGCTCAAATTTGGTAGCGACAGCTTGACCATCGGCCAAAGCCATAACTACAGCTTCTCTAGTCAATCCATCATAAATACTCCATGTGGTTTCTAACGAATCCCTAACAGCATTATCAACAGCTCTAATAAATGCCTCAGCATCAGGAGTTAATATTGTTTCCCTCTTTCCCTTCTTAGCAACGATTACCATACTAGTAAAGAACGATGATACGAAATTAGAAACCATCCTTTGGGGTGATTCACTCCATATTTGCCAAGTCTTAGCAGCAATGAAGCCATTCAAATAGAGATATCTGAACAGATTCTCCCAAGCATCATTAGAGCTATGAGTGAACCATATGAGGAAATATCCATCATCTTTAAGAACATCATAAGCAGATTTAAAGAATTCATTCATCCCCTTCCAAAATAGTTCTGCAGTCCTCTTCCCGTTAGACCTGACAATGACGGAGGCTTCAGGAATCTCCTTATCTCGAGGAGCTTCGTCGGAAAGCGGAGACCACCCAGAAACCTTAACTTCATCATTACGAAATAGATACCCTTGCATAATAGCTGGTAATAGCATTCTTCTGAGAAATACCCAGAAAAACTCGGATATTCCCGAGTAATCCTGCTGTTCAAGGTATGGGGGATCAACATGAATTAAATCAATAGAGTGTTTTGGGAGAGCATAGGACAGTTTTCTAGCATCCCATAAATAAATCTTAACACGATCATTAAGGCCTTGGAGATTCTCACATAGATGCTTAAGAACGGGTAGAATACCTCCGCGAGTTAAGTAAGACTTACCAGATTCGGCGACATCGATCTCGAAAACCCATGGTAACGAGAAAATATGAGGATAAATTTCAACAAAATCAGGTTTTAAAGAAGCTCTCTTAAATGCGGGTAAATCACGAGCGACGCCTTCACTTGCATTCCATGATGAAAGCATAGTATTATACGCAAGATATTTGGATATGCCAAGTGCTAAGTATAGACCAACAGCAACACCAAATTCCTTATCGGAATACATTAGTGTTTCTATTCTTTGTCTTACGTAGTGGATGAGTTTGAGAAAAACATACAGTTGTCTTGGACTTAATAGATAGTGCCATGAAGTTATTCCTTGCTCTATCACTTTATTAAAGAACTCATTTTGCCTCGGAATTTTATTCATTGGTATTAATTCGTCTAATAATAAACCAGCACTTGATAGTTCAGAAACATAATTTGCTAAAGCTTTAACAGCTTTGTAATAGTATTGGGGCTCCTCTGATGCATCTAAATATTTACTTTTACTTACTTGAATAGCTATTGGTAAGTAAGTCTCGGTTAACATTTCATACAATGCATCTTCGTCGATCGGGGGGCTTAAAATCTTATCGATTAGGGTTTTATGTTTTTCAACCCACTTACTCATCGCCGAGTGTTCATTATACGGCATTTTGCAGAATGGACAGATGCCCTTTTGAAGTTCGATACCAGATTCTAGATTCACTCTAACAATCCTGTTATCATCGTCTAGTACAAAGTAGAATTTCCTTGTTTTAGAGAGTTTTTGCGAATGAAAAATGGGGATCAATGAATTACATTGATGCCTATATAATCTTAGGAAAATTGTGCATCGCCCACCATTTTGAGGAAATATTGAGGAAAATTCTGATTTAGCCCAATTAATTAACCTTTTAGCTTCATCTAAAGTTCTCTTAAATAACTCTGAACCGTATCTTGCGGGGTATTCTATGGTAGCTTTTAATAACAAGTATGCGAGGGGGTTCAAATCTCCGATTATAGTACGGAATCCCAATCTTAAACTCTCTAGAGGAATAGCTCCTCCTCCCGCCATTGGATCAACTACCACTGCATTTTGTTTTGAAACAATTTCTCTTACCGTTTTAATATCTGGCTTTACCATGTAAATTATTGGAGAAATTCTTTCTTGCATTTTTATTCTTTCCATAAGAATCTCAACGCCAAGAGCTTTCTTTATTTTTTGTTCGTCTGTGAAATCTGCTGAGAGAAACGTATAAAGAGTTAAAAACCTACTAGGAACTGTTGGTCTTCTCGCTGGCCAATAATGAATATTATTTATTCTGGGAGGGATAGAGTATCTCGGAGTAATCCTGAATATTCTTGTGAATTCCTCTAAGAATTCTTTAGAAATCATACGACCGGACATTTCGATTTTTGCCATACAGTTTATCTCTGCTAGAGGTATATACTTCTCAACGAGTCTCATTTCATATCTCCCTAGTGTGGATGAATTAAGGATTTGTTACCATAATTTTAATTTTTTATTTACTTATATAAAAGATGTTCGTAATACATCCTTATTTACCTAAAATGACCAGAAGGATTCAAGGTGCACTTATTTGAAAATTGTCGATACTTCATCGGTCTTAAACAAACTAAGCTTAAAATACGTTAATGTTATTGAGAGAGAAGAGAGACCAGAGCTTGTGAATGTAAAATTTTGTGATATCTTTCCTAGTTTTGAGATCCTATCTAGTAAATGTAGAAGACTGAGAAGCATTCTTAATAAACGGCTTTATAGACATCAATTTGAAGCTTTCCAAGCTCTTATTTCGGGTAAGAATATTATTCTGGTTTCTGGTACTGGTTCGGGAAAGACTGAGGCTTGGGCTATTTATTCCTTATCGCAATGTGTGAAAACTTTAGCTATATACCCTAATTTGGCTTTGGCCGGTGATCAGATATCTAGACTTAAGGACTATTGCGAAGCGATAGGTTTTCATGCTCTGGAGGTAAACGCTACAATTGCCAAGCAGATTTCTGGATTGCCCGAGAAAACGCTTATTGTTGTAACCAACCCGGCTTACTTGATGACCGAAATAAAGGCTGGTGGGAAGTTACTGAAGTGGTTTTTTAGGGATCTTGATTTAATAGTTATTGATGAATTGGATTATTATGGGTCTTCTAGGGCTGCGTTACTCATAAAGATGATCGAAATCCTTGTTCGGGATTATTGCGTTAAGAAACCTAGAGTTGTTGTCCTAACGGCTACTTTGGAGGGTGCTGAGAATTTAGGAGAAATACTATCGCGAATTAATGGTAGGGAGATAGAAGTTATCAGGGGGAAAGCTAGGAGGGTTGAGAATCGATGTTATATTGTTCTTGGGGACAAGTTAGCAATAGATAAGTTAGGGAAGAATATTTCTAAGAAGCCAGAGATGGCGAATTTGCTTAAGGATTTCCCAGAAAATTTGTTCGAAGTTATTATTAATTTGCAAAGAGAACTTCCTCCAAAGGAGTTCTTCAGTATAGTTCCTAGGGAAATCTTTGAAACAAGAACCATTGATCTTTTGCTGGAATATCTAAAGGGTGATGAAGATGGAGTAACAATAGTATTCACTAGGACAATCGAGGATGCTGAAAAACTTGCTAAAAGGTTGAAGACAAAGTGTAGAGAAGTCGGCGTGGATGAAAGTTTAGTAGCTACTCATCACCACCTGATTGACAAGCACGTTAGAAGACATATAGAAGAACTAGCACGAGAGAATAAAATAAAGATAATAATCTCGCCTAGAACACTTGAACAAGGTATAGACATTGGAACGGTTATCAGGATAGTTCATTATGGGCTTCCAGCCGAGGTTAAACAATTTATCCAGAGGGAGGGGCGTAAAGGCAGGAGGGAAGAAACCCCCTTCACAGAATCGATAATTATTCCGATTAGTGATAAGGATAGAATAGTCTTAAGACGGGGTTTCGAATCTTTGAGAAATTGGATTCAACTCGGTATTGAGAGACTTTTCATATTTCCCAACAATGAGTTCCTCGCACTCTTTTCAGCTCTCTACAAATTATTCAGAAAATCTGGTGAAGGTTTAACCTCAAAAGAATATGATTTACTGGTTAATCTTGGTTTAGCTAGGGTATTTCCGAGATTAGAACCAACTAAGTTAGGTAGGATTGTTTGGAGGAACTTCCAATTCTACGAATATGGCCCACCCTATGGAGTCTCACGGGAGGTTCTAGCTGGAAACAGGACTATTGTTCTGGAGGATGTGTCTAGACGAGATTTAGTACTTAAGTTCCAACTTGGTTACATCGATCCTCAAAGTGATGGTGTCATTATAAGAATGGGTCTACCGGGAGCTCCAAGAGTACTCGAAGTTTCATTAAGATACGCTATAAGATATTCCTTTAGGAACAACGTGGCATTTTTAATTAATGCCTATTATAAATATTCGGCCATAAAGAGAAAGTGGGGTGAAAAAACAGATATTGTCTCTGATTACTTAGAAGGCTATTTAGAACCAAAAAGTTATGTTGACGTATCTGTTCCTCAAGGTTTTGGTCTTATTAGGTATTATCCCCGAGGAGTTGTGTGGATACTTGAGAGCAGGAGTCCAAAGAAGCTAACAATGGAAGGAAAAGAACTGTTCCTAAAGGCTGTAAAGAAGATTTCGGTCAGCCTATGCCACGTACCAAAATTCGTTTACAGTGATTTTTCATATGGTTACAGTTTTGAAGTGCCATTCGACCCGAAGACAGCTGAAATAGGAGCCGCGATACTGCTAGCTTATCTAAGAGTAAAATATAAGGTCTCTTTGTTAGCTCTTGGGTTCTATATTGCAGGAAGAAAAGACGAAGAAAACACAACTGTTAAAATATGGGAGTGGCAAGCAGTGGGGTTATTACCAGAGATAAAGAGAATTATTAAAGATCTCGAAGAAATTGAGCTTACAGATGACCTTCTTTTCACAATCCAATTAATTGACAAGGAGATATATTACCGCTTAATTACAAGCAAGAATAAAAACGACTTCATAAATGCGGCAAAAGTAATCATTAATAGATTAATAGAAGAGGTTGATAGAATGCGTTAACTCAAAAACTAGTTGTTAATAGGATGCATTATTACCCTTATATACGCAATATGGCATTTTCTAGAAACTAGTAAGATGCTACCGACATTTTTGAAAATCTCTCCTAGCTTCGCTTACGCTGCATATGGTTTTAGGGGGATTATGCTTGCACGGTGATGTTGAGATAGTATTTGGTTATGGATCCTTAATGAGTTTGCATGGGTTTTTTAGAAATTTTGATAAGCATCTGCGCCGTTCTGTTCTTCTTGATATAAAATTGATCCATATTCCCAATGGTTTGAGAGGATTTGCTAAGCCGGTATCTAGCACTGGTAAATGTTTGAGAATGGATATTGATAACTATGTTTTAGAAGGTAGACTTGTAGAGCCTTGCTATATTCCTGATGAGGGATTCGTTGGTGTTGGATTATTAGTGAAGAGAGATTACTTTCCAGAGATTTGCGCAAGAGAGGGGTTCAGCAGAGAATTATCGTTAAAGCTCATAGATAAAGCTCAGAAAGAGCAATTAAGTGTTGGGGAGTATCTTCATAAGTTAGCTAAAAAAGTTTCTCAAGACGGGATATTATCAACGACTAATGTGAGAAAGTATAGAAAAATACTATACGAGGAGTTAGGTGGAACATCAATACATTATATTCCTCACCCCCTAATTCTTGATAATGGGGACGTCGCAATTATATTCATCGCTCCTGGTAGATATGGCACTGGTGCAGGGCACTTGTCAATGAAAGCCGAGGAAAGAATAGAGAAACTGATGAATGCTGCGGAAAGTTATAGTTACTGCTTAAAAAGATGCGGCAATGTAGAAGATTTGAAAAAAATATTTGATCGAGGTGTTACTGGCTGGAATATATGGAGTCTATCTTCGAGATATCATTGATCCGATCCTTGAAATAAATGATAAGATATTTATTCAAGATCTAAGAAATGAGATACAAAATAGAATGTGCAAGGAAATAGCATTGGCAATCACATGCATTTGCGGTGAATCAGCAGAAAAGTTTCATGAAAAATTCGGTGATATAAGACGTAATATTAAATTGAGTGGATTAGAAAAATTAGGAATAACGATCCCCGACGAAATAGTTGTGCATAACGTTAGCAAAGCGCCTTACGAGCTAGACTATTTAGAGAGAGATGGCATCGCAGCAGCTGTTGTGGCTGATACGTATCTAGTGATATTAGGTCGAGAAATAGAGATAAATTTCAGAGGAAAATCTATAAGGCCAAGAATTTTCGCTATAAGCAAATTTAAAGAGTACGCGGAGAGAGCACCAAGGTATTATAATGAGGTGTGCCTAGGAGAAAGAATTCTACTAAATAAAATTGCTAGAAAAGCGCTTGGATTGGAGAACATAGAGATGCGATATAATGCAAGAATTAAGATTGTGCTGAAATCGTTGAATAAGTAAAAAGTCACTAACAATCTACAACGGAGAAGAAACTCTAAGTTAATATTCTTTTTACTTTAATCTTCAGGGAATTTCAAAATATCGACGCTTACTACTTGTGTACTATCTTTGCTGCATATATGTAGCTAAGATTCGCATAAGAAGCAATTATCCTAGAGGTATACATTTTCCAAAACTCGTGTTTTACGCTTGTTAAACTTATAAAGGTTTGAATGAATAAAGTCTTAACGCTATTTTTTAATTTCCATCATTTATATTCTATTTTAAATTCGGTGTATTGTGGGTATTATACATGATATGACGAGGACGAGAGGTTATGCTTTCGTATCATCACTATGGTCTTTACGATAATCCGTTTAGATACCCAGAAGATGCTGAGTCTATATTAGAGAAAGAAGTAATACTTGCTAATGTTGGAGGAATACGGGATGAGGCTTTAGCTAGAATAAAAAATGTATTTGAAAAACGAACCGCGGAAAGAATTATAATATTTGGAGAGAGAGGAGCTGGCAAAACATCTCTATGTAAATACATTATGAAAGAATTTCATGAAAAAAACCATATAGCTATTCGTGTCCGAGGCGTTGATTTAGATAGAGCCAGTTTTCATGAATTGTATTTAGAAATTATTAAGAAGCTCAAAACGGAAATAGATAAGCTTAATGTACACCTCAGAACAACGACTTCCATCCTCACTAATGTAAGCATTAGAGCTATAAGCAAGCTAACTTACAAAGATTTGCGTAAGAACTTAGTTAATCTATTAATGGAATTAATTAATGAACATGATAAGAGAGTCTTCATAGCTATTGATCAGTTAGAAAATGTAATCGAAGAAGCGAGTGATAAAGAAGAGAGAATGATCTATGATTTTCTTTACGAATTAATAATCTCTCTTCCTATAGGTTCATTTTTGGTTATTTCTAGTTTAGAAACTGTATGGGAGAAAATGGCAGAATATCATAGAGATCTATATTCGGGAGGTCTCAAAGTTACTTTACTTAATCTAAATGAGAGGGGAGTTATCTCAACTATTGATGATTTACGAGAATTTATAAAAGCATATATCGAGAGAAAGAGACTTGCTGAGGATCAGTTAGCAAAATTGGGACTTCTCGAAAAGGTCAAACAAAACCCTCTTTATCCATTTACAAGAGAATCACTCGAGATAATATTGGACGAGTTAGAAATAAAAAATAAACCTCCAAGAATTGCAAGAGAGATATTTGAAAAAATCTTAGAAACCGCAAGACAAAATGAGATTAGGGAGCTTACTGCATCAGAGTTGAAAAAAATATACAAGCCCCTTGATATTTTGATTGAAGAGTGCATTCAATGGTTTTATAGGGAGGCAAGACTGACATGATGGGATTTAGAATATGGCAATACAGAATGGACTTATGGAAGTTAATATTTCGAACTATACTGAATAGATCTAAGTTTAAAGATCGAGTAGTCGAAGATTCAACATTTTATCACTTTTCTATAATAGAAGATAACGAAATTTTCGCTCTATACATCTTAGCTTCAACAAGAAAAGGAAGCATAAAACATAATATAGAGAGACTTTTTAAGAGCATTCCATCAAATCTTAAAATAGGTAATCATGAAATAAAATTACTCACAATCATAACAGTAATTGATAACCGACTTTACGAAGAGCTCAGACTAAAATTTTTCAATAAATTATTGCTCTTTAAATATAATCAATTAAAAATGGCTATAAGATGGCTAAATCTTATGGATAATGAAACATTAGGGAAACTTTCTCTAGTGTATAGATTCTACACGGATGAAAAATTCAGACACCGATGTATTAGCTTAGGAATTACGGAAGGAAAAATTAAGGACTTAATTGATGAGGTAATCGAAGAAATTTTCCTTGGTGCCAAATAATGGCAAATCAGAATGAATTTGCATATTACGAACCTCTAGCTCGAGTTTTGCTTAAAGCGTTAAACTATGATATTGCCATTATTTCTTTTCAATCAAAAATTATAAGCAACTTCTTAGGACGTCACGTAGAAGTTGATGTTATGCTCTATAGATCGGAGGATAAGAAGATATTATCCATAGAAGTGAAGTCGCGAAGAGACAAAGTATTAGAGGGCTTCACAAAAGCGATTCTTAATAGCATATTCTCTAATGAAACATATATAGCATTAGCTGGAGAAGCGCTTAGTTTGCTAGATTTAGTAATTCAGTTATCACATAAGATAAGCTTTGTAGGAATAATTAAAATAGAGAAGGAAGATTATAGAACTCTTAAAGAATTTACTGAGAAGGATAAAGATCTCAAAAATTTTGTTTTTGGTAAGTTGATTTATAATGCTCCTAGAAGTAGTGAGCCATACAATGTGTTACATGAACAAGTAATTAAAGAGATTTTCGCAAAGTATGATAGACTAAAAGAGAGGGGACAGATCATTGAGAGATAAAGTAAGAAAAATTCAATTTCTAATTCTCTCTTTACCTTCTATAAAGAGTCCCGAAAGAAGAAATATTTCAACACTCATTGAAGGAGTAAAACTTAACGACTTAGTTAATATACTTGCCGAAGAAGATCAAAAAATCTTTCTTTTAAATAAACGATATGAGAAAATACGAATTTGGGGATTGAATAAGAAATATCGTAAGATGATTTTAAGTCTAAATCCTGATGATACTATTATTTTAATCTTAAAAGAAGGAGGTATTCGGCCTCAGGATATTAGAAATGAAGAAGATCTCATTAAGAGAATCCCAGAGAAAATTAAAATTTTCGGAATAGGGATTGTTGCAAAAATTATTGAGAATGAAGAGTTAGCTCGATTAATATATAGGAATAAAAAATATAGTATTATAATGATCCTTGAAACATTCAAAAAACTTGATGAAAAAACTAGTACTGTCTTGCTTGAACATATTTGTGGTATTTTAAACTCTCCTAAGCATTGTAAAATACTATGCCAACCCATCCCATTCATCCTTAATAAGAAAGTGAAGAGGAATAAACTTTCAAGTTTAATAGAGATAGTTCTAAGAATTCTCCGAAGGTCGGTAATAGAAGTAGATCCATCTAATATAATCTTACGGGAAATAATTCTATTAGCCACCTATGTAGCCTGGTGTAAAGCTCCAAAGAAACTAGAGATTGCGAATCCATTTGTTGATTCAAAAGTCATTGTAAAATCTATTCAGCAAATTTTTGATAAGATGGGCATAACCATAAACATGAGGACCGAGGATTTATGGAGAATCCTAGTTAGATTTGTTGCATATGATTATGCGGAATTATCTAAAATTGTACAAAAATTTAGAGTGTCCGATTTATCTGGATTAAGACTTGCTCCAACTAAGCGGGGAGAATTTAAAGTAGCCTTTTACAAGGCTCGATGCTCAAAATCTACTATAGAGGATACCTTAAAAAGAATACAAGAATTAATTTCACGATTAATAAACAATTCTTGAAAAAAATAGATGATGATAGAAATAAAGTATAATTGATGATATGACTTTAGAACGCACTGGTGGACTTTATGCAACCTAACTTTCTCCCAGTAAGATACTGGGGAAGAAAACCAGTTGCTATGATACAGAAATATATAGATTCAACAGATGAAATTATTGTTGATCCATTTGGGGGTGCTGGATCTGTTACTTTAGCTGCTATTAAACTTGAGAAATATTTTAAATATAGTGATATAAATGTGTTTGCTTGGTTAATCTCGCATGTTCAAGTAGCTTCTGCAAATCCTGATGAGTACCAATTAGCTGTCGAGCGCATCTTAGAAAGTTTAGAGAAATCGCTCCCAGATATACCTGATTTTCCTCCTCTTAAACGAGATTTTTTGAAATATAGTAATGGACAATGGTTTTATAAGAAGAGAAATGCGAATAGGATAACTGATTTCTTTTCACAAAGAAATTACAATGTCTTGCGATGTATGTTGCAGATAATAGATAACTTCTCCCAGCAGCTATCATTTAGAACATCTATAGCCCTTTATTTAACATTTGCTTCAATCTTATTTGATTCCAGTAAAATGAAAAGAAAGAATTCGGGGTCTTGGGGTGTGCCGTCTTATTGGATTCCAAAGAAACATAACGAAGAAGATCCTATCAAATTGTTCAAGAGACGTGCTAGGAAATTCCTAAATTATTTCAAATCGTTTAGTGGCATTCAAATAAGTTATACTGAAAATTCATTAAACAGCTTATTACTTAAATCAGCTTTTTCATTAAGATATTTGCCAGAGTATACTGTGATTACTGATCCCCCTCATAGTGATGAAATTCAATATCTTGAATTATCCTATTTTTATTGGGTTTGGTTCCGCAATAGTAAGTTACCGAAGCTTTTGGAACAAAGATTAGGTAAAAAAATTCGATTTAACTTTAGGTCTGAGTTAACAGTAAATCCGAAACAGGGTAAAGATTTACGATATTATTTACTTAAATTGAGAAAGTTTCTGCGGTTAATTAGAGTCTGTCGACGTGTAGTTCTGATACTGCATGAAGAAAAGGAGGATATTTTGAGAGAACTTGAAAAAGAAGCTAGCAAGCATTTTTACTTACAAAAATTTGAAGAGCGTTTTTCACAAAGAAACATAGGTCCGAGAGGGAATAACATCTACAATGTTTATATTATGAAACCTAAGAGTTCATAATCAACTTCAGATAGATTTCCGAATTATTTCTTTACATCTTTACTGATCTTTTTAAAGAGAAATTTACATTAGATCAATACATTTTAACTTAGCTTATACGTTCCGATATCTAAGTAGATTTCATCTTTCCTACATTATTAGACCACATTCAATTATTAAACGTATCAGAAGATGTAAATGTATGATTTATGAGATGCTTTACCTGAATATATTCCCTTGATGGTGAAAACGTCGGGTTTAAAAAATATCTTCTTATCTACGTGGAATTCTTTTAATACCTTTTTCATAACCTTAGCTGCGTTGGTGACATATTTTACCGCAATAGCTGAGGGGGCATAGATGATTACTGGTAGTTCGCTCTTCCTTATATAGTCTTCCTTTATGCACGTTATTTTTGCGCTGTATGCTAGCTCTTCCTCTTCTAACGCGTCTAGGATGTGTCGGAAGACTTTAGGGTATAGTGTTGTGGTATGAATACCATCCATTTTCTTGTCAAAATGTCATTATCTAATAGCTCCATAATGGAGTTATCAGGACTTGTTTCTCTAATATTCACTTTATTCATGGTCTGCTGTAGTAGTTTTTGCCATTCATTCTCTTCAATCAAATAACTGATGAATTTCCTAAATTCGTGTTCAAGTACTTGGATACCTTGGTTAATAAGCTCCTCTTTTACAACCTCCAAGGGACTCCTTTGCCACTCTTCACTCGACACATCGCTTGTACTAGCTCTATTTATAGCTTTTGATAAGATCAAAGAGGTTTCCTGGGCTACTCTTGATTTTATTCTTTCATCATATCTTGGATTCCTATAATAGAGCCAGCCACCATAAGTGAAGAAACCCCTTTTATACATAAAGTTTAGAAGATCCTCAACCCTCTCTTTAAGTTCTTCATCCATGTTTCTAAGATTCCCTATCTTTATGGTCCAATTTCGTATATGACTGAGTTTTGAATGAATTCGAAAGGCTTCCTTTGCTAGTTTTATAACCTCTCTTAGATCCATGTTATTAATTCTCGCTAGATGTTCCATTGCCTCCTCAATCTTCTTATGAACTAAAGCGTAGCCCAAATGTTTAGCCAAATGACATTTTTTACATAGTAGTCTTAGCTCCACTAGGTATGCCACGCCTCTAAGTTCTTCAGAAGAACCTTTTTTAGTGTATCAGGAGAAATGACTTATTCCTTACCATTATAAATATAGTATCTCCAATCTTCATCAATCTCATGACCTCTTTCTCCGCAGATTTCATATTTGCCACTTCTATCAAGAATCATCCAGTATTCACTAAGCCTTTTAAATAACTGCATCGCCCTCATCAGATATTGCGAGAGCTGTCTGAGGAGCCATCCTAGTTATACTAGCGAGACTAAGCCTCCATAATGGACTAAGTACCAAACGCGGACATAGTTTCTTTGATTCTCTACACACCTTAGCATAAATGTCTTCTTTTATCTTATGATTAATTACATTGTCAGTACTCAACTTCATGACCTCATATTAATGAATTATAATCCTCCTAGCTGGCTTTATTCCAAATTTATCTTTTTGCCCCATCCCGTCCAGTCCTCTAAGCTCTCTTCAGACTATTTAATTAGACTTGATGTGATTATTCTCGCCACATTATAGGCTAAGATTGTGACAAAAGCATCGCAAATTCTCGCCTCCTGAGACCTACTGTTAATACATTGCTGTTCTCGGTTATTTCTTGATTGATGGAAAATAAATAGTATAATTTTCGTCAGTACCTCGTGATAAATGAATCTAGTATTTGACTCGTCAAATTGTTAGGTTAAGATAAAGCTACACTGGTTTAGTAAGATATCCTCAAATATTAAGCTGACGGCGGATCTTAGAATTCTCTTCCCACACTCATGTGGTACAATAGTACTACGTTTCAAGAACATTTAAATTTGATGAGGATGTGAATATATTCTAGAAGAAACACAATGATCTAGCTAAAAAAATGAAAAGGAAAACTTAATAAATATCTGTACTAAATTTGTAGTATAATAGTACACAACGTACTCAGATTGCAGAGTAAACTATTAATCTGGGGGTTAAGGGATGCCAAAAAAGGTCAGAGTGCAACTGAAAATAGGTGACAGTCTTGTACAAGAAATCAGTTTGACTCCAGAACAAGTAAGTAGTCTCTTAGAATTCATCAGAGAGTTAATTATGGAGAACATCAATGAGGCTAAGATAGGCAATTTTACGCATAGAATTTTAGGTAAATCCACAGTCCGTGAACCCGTTGAACCTAGAAGTAATGATACAATACATCTTCGATTTGCAAATGGTGACGAGGTCTTCATTAAATATGATAAAAGGAGAGTTTTCTTTAAGCCTAGAAGCTGGTCAATAACAACAGCCACTAAGTTTTCACTCACATTTGATGAGGTTTCCGACCTTTATGAGAAAACTAAGAGTATTGAGGACAACAAGCTTCATGTGGTCGTTAAAGACTGGATAGAGACGTCTCTAAAATCAAAAAAAGAATGGATTGCAAATCGTTTATCTTCCTTACCAGCGGTATTATGCATTTCTAGTTTTCTAAAATATTTGCGAAGGAATGAAGACCTTCGCTCACTAATCTTAAGGGGGTGAACTAAGTGAAGGCAGAAGGGCATATATTTGTGTGCCCTACTTGTGGATGTCCAATAAGATCAATTAATATGAAGGGAAGAGTAGTGTATGGTGAGTGCCCAGTATGTGATAAATTCGTTCAAACAAGCAAAACCGTAAAATATTTTCGGTATGATTTAAAATTCTCCGAGCTTCTTTATCTAATTGAATTACTTAAAGAAGGCTACACCCCAATAGATGCGCTTAAACGATTAAATGAAAAAAGAGATAGGAAATTAAGTGATACGACTATCAACCGAATAATTTTAGTAACACTGAAAACTCTTGGGTTCATAAGAGATAAAACGTCATGGGGATATGTTGCGATTATCCTATCTGAGCATGATAAAATCAGTCGCATCATTATACTACTTAATATCCTTTGGAATATTTTTGCTTATGATGCTATGGTAAAATTTGATGAGAAAGAAATAGCAAAGCGTAGGATTCTTACGTTAATTAATCAGGGTATTGATGTCCTGAGTAAAGAATTTAGACCCTTTACATCGAGAGCTACAGGTCCATTGGACGTGAGTATACTTGGTCCTAAGATAGAAGAAATAAAAAGAAGACTTAGAAAACTTGAAGAGAGTGTGAGCAAAACTATTGAATTTTTAACTAAGAGAGGAATTATAGAACCTACTACTCAAAAAGAGTTAAAAAAGAAATTAGAAGCAATTAAAGAATTTTCTAAGATGTTATTCAATTATGAAAAGAACTTGATAGAGATATCCTCCAGTACTCAGAAATTAAGAGAGATATTAAAGGGAGTTAAAAAAATATCTAATCGAAACAAAAAACGAAGTTCCTCTACACGAAAGCGGTATTTCTATAGAAGTGATCAGGAATGCTCACAAAGAGGTGGTGAACTTCGATATCAATAACCTAGTGAATCAGATATTAAGAATAATAGAAGAGACAAGTGAGAGATTTATATATCACTCGGAGAAATTGCTCAGAAACCATATTATAACGTGTGCTTACGCCCTGAAGGAAAGACTAAGTGGTTTAAACAGTAAAATTAAGATCATTGAGAGAGAACCGAGAATCTATAATAAGCCTGTGGGAATTCTTCTTCTCATTGATTCAGAACCTAGAACCTACATATGTATCGATTTTATATATAAATTCAGAAGAGGCATCATCCGCAACATTGTGAAAAAGTTTGAGGATATCTGTAGAGAAGCGGAATATAATAATGAAAGAATTGTTCTAGTATTGGTGCTTGTTTCTAAGAAATCAAGAAAACGTCTTAAACCGCAATCATATAGTCTAATAATGTCTTTGAAAGATAAATATCGAAGTATTGTTGATATAAGAATACGGGGGATTAAGCTTTCCAGAAAATTATCATTTGATTTACCATGTACGATCAAACCTAACGAACGTGATAAAGCTTTAATCCTTATAAAAGAAATCATAAAACTGGCAAGAAAAGAAGTTATTTTAGTAGATCCTTATATTGATAGAGAAAGTATAGAATTTATCTGCACAAATTTAAATCCTGAAGTCTCTCTCATCATAATTAATGGTCATGGGAAGAATGAGAATCCACTAACGAAGCATAAAAAGTTGATAAAAGCTTGCAGAAAGTATTCTAAAAAGTATGGACACCGAATTATGCTTTTTTCTACAAGTTTAGTTCATGATAGATGGATAGTCATTGATAGATTCCAAGTCTTTGTATTAGGTACATCACTAAAAGACCTAGGAAGAAGAAAAATATCCGTAATCACTCTATTAGAGGGAAAAGGTGGCTTAGATATAATAGCAAAAATTGTAAATGAAATAATTCCTCAGTCCAAGAGATTATTTTAATTAACAAAGATATGTTTGGTTTCTCAAAAATTTATTTCTTTACCTCCCTTAGGCGTTACTTGCCAAGCTTTATTATAAAGCACTTAGTAAGACCAAGACGTTCTATGTCGAGGCCTTAAAGAGGAGTTCTAGACACCTAGAGAGCCAGGAGCGACCACGAACATAACAATCAAAAAACCTCTTAAAAACCTCAAACATCGCCTTCCAGACTCACCTAGCGTTGGCATAGCGGCGAAGCCATAGAAGATTACGCATCCCCCGATAAATAGCTATCGGGCCTCGCCTTAGGACTTCCCTCCTCTTGCAGAGCTTGATACCTGGTATCACATTGGGTCTCCCCCAACAGCTCCATAGACTCCGTTAGATGGGTATGTCCAGTCGGCTGATACATGGCGGATCTTGAAACCGAAGACCTTGGGGAGTCTATCCAGTTCTGGAAGAGAGTAGTTCCAGAAAGGCTTCCTATCGTGGCAATACCTACCACTCGGCGTCGCTAAGATTATGACCCTCGTCGCTTCATCCATCATAACATGCAACTTGAAGAAATCAGCTGCTCTCTGGGCTTTGTAATTGTAGTAGCTTGAGGCATCCATTATCTGGAAGTCCGTCGAGTCTATTAGGATGGCTGGTTCCCTCTATTCCTATCTCTTAAGATAATGGTGGCTACGGCTTCTTGAGGTCTTGGATCTTTCTTGGCCTTACCTTTTTTAGCAAAATGCTGGAAATTCCGAAACGTCGTCGCCTCTTTTTATGCCCGAGACGTCTTCCAGCTCTGGCTAGTGTCTCCATCTCCCTATAAGTAAATTCTGGGGGTCTTGCCTATCGTTATTATCGTCATTTCCTGCGGTATGGTGAATTTTTTTCTCTGCTCATGCTTGCTACATCTCGGGTATATCTGGCTATACATCGCATGGAGGAGAGAGGCTAAAAGTTTTAAGGCTGTCGAAGCTATGTACTTTCTCATGGAGCGGGCTTCTCATGGCTTGTGTTGTCTCTGCAATACCTAATACAACCCCCTTCACCATAAAAATGACGGCTAAGCGATGCCAAGAAATTTTCGACAAACCAGAATTAGATCTAAAAATAATTAACAAACTTCTTCATATTATCGTAAACCCGAATACTCCGATGAATAAGCATATAGTACATCCAGTAGTCTAATATTGCAATATAAGTAATATGAAGTTAAGCATGTGAATACGATGATTTAACGAAAATTCCAAATTCTATTGGATTGCAATAGTCCTAAATATAGCCTATTTCATTAGCGGTTAGAGTACTAATTATGCAAGAATAAAAGAAATGCTCGCATTATGCAATTTCGCAGGAGAGAGTGGATATACATAAGAACCTAATTCTGAATTAAATGCAATCAGACACTCATTAAGCTTGCATAACTCAATGTTGCCACGTATAATACCCTATAGCTAAGTATACTATTAGAATATAGACATCGATACTAAGACGATTTTAAAAGCATAACGATGATCAAAAAATATATATTAGGTTAAAGGCATGGCATATATCGAGGAATAGGGATTCATTCTTAAGAGTACTTATTCGGTGATGAGCATTAGAGATATAATTAAGTCATCAATATTCCTATTTCTTGTAATTTCTGGCTTATTACTATCCACTATCCCTATATTATCTCGTAAGTTACTCACTCATACAAGACTACAAGGCGTAAGTCCTGAGATAGATTTGCATTATTTATTATTAGAAAGATCAATAAGAATCCACAATGATGTAGATAAAAGCAAATATCCATTCATAAAGGGTTCGGGTACCAAGAACGATCCATACATAATTGAAAATATTTTATTAGACATGACTAGATTTGATGAGCATGAAGGAATAAGTATTAAAGATACAAATAAGTATATTGTGATTAGAAATTGTAAATTATTATCCAAACAAGACAATAAACCCTATACTTTTTCCTTTTATTATATACCTATATACTCAATTGGTATTCATATTTATAACTCTTCAAATATTATAATAAGAAATGTAACCTTTGAATCCCTTTCAATGGGGATCTGGTTAGAGCGTTCTTCTGAAATATATATTGAAAAGAATTTACTATCAACTGATATAGGATTAATTATTAGGGATTCAAAAGAAATAATCATTGCATCAAATAGAATTAATACTAAGAAAATACCTATTCTTCTTCACCAGTATTTAAATAAACATGATTATTCAACTCTAAATTTTATCAACAACACAGTAAATAGTCGTCCTGTGGAGGTAATAAAGGATACTACGGATTTAATTTTAGCTAATAGAATAATAGGGCACTTGATTTTAATTAATACTCGAAATATCACTATTATTAACATTAAGATTATCAACGGTTTTTTGCAAATAATTTCGTCTCAACAATGCTATTTCAATGAAATTAGCATAATTGGTTATTTAGGCATAATTTCTTATTATTCAAATAATTGCACTTTCAATAAAATTATTGTTAGAAAAGGATTTTTGAGTATAAAACTTTCATCTTGCAGATATTTTCATTTTGAGCATTCCGATTTCGATAATCAGTATGGTTTAATTATAGATGGGTCTTCTGTAGAGGATTATATACATTTCTTTGAAAATGATGTATTATTTTCTGGACTGCCCGTGAAAATTATAGTTAATCAGAATAATTCTATCATAAGAAATATGAAACTTAATTACTTGATATACATTCTTTATCTCAGTTCCAGTAAAATAACTTATAAATTACTCTCACCAGTTAAGGTGAGAAAATAGCTAAGAAAATTTTATTTGAAACTCCTCAAGGAGTTGTTAAAATACTAGGAGAATTATCAGAAAATACTACAGTATGTCCTTAAAAGAACTATTAGGATTACATTCATACACATTACTCCGTCTTTTCAAAGGATGCTGGAAATCAGTGACGCAGCAAAAAAGATCATTAGTGAGCTATTGGAAGATAATTGCTTATTGGGAGTGTTTCTTTGCATGATATTTGGAGATGTTGGGGAAATACTCTATCCATCCTAGTTTTTCTCTTTTTGTTAGTAATTCCTCTACGCTGGCTTTGCCCTTTTTATGTAGATGTTTTTGGCTTATATAGGTCGCTCTCTTCTGTTCAACGTATTTTAGTAATTTGCGTGAGAATTTCCTGATCGCGTTACTCTTGTTCGTGCTTTTCTCTACCTCTTCGAGGTCGCCTGCAATATTATTTAACTTTACTAAGAAGAGCTCATCTTTCTCTGGCACAAAGATGGATAAGAATACATTAGCGTTGCTTCTTATTCGCTTTAGGAAAGCTTTTATTTGTCTGAAGGATAGAGTGGGATCCTCTTTTAATCCCTCGATATGCTTTACTTCTACATATATTCTTCGGTCTTCGCTTACAAAGTCTATAGGGCTTGTCCACTTCTGCTTTATGAATTTTACACCAAAACGTTTCTCCACGAGATTCCACGTGATAATCTCTGCAAGAAAAGGTGCATCCTCAGCTATCTTTAGAATGTAATTAACAATCATCTTAGGGGAAACATTATACTTTGCAAATCTGCGCTTAAGCGCATGATACAACAGAATGGCCTCGACAGCCTCATCTATGTTAATTTTCTCAAAACCCAGCTCCTTAAGTCTCAACAAGAGCTCACTAAGCTGCTTTAAGCAGTCAATATTCTCGCGAATCTCTATCAAGCTCATCCCCATTATCTAAGATTTTTCCTAAAGCTATAATTTTAAGTTTGGGGTGACATGATTTATTATGCATGTTAGACATTCATCTTTCTTGTCTTGGGTGAGTATTTTCGAATTTTCTAATCCTCTTGCTATTCGTGTGAACTGATAAGCGAGTTCGACGTCCTCGCTATCTGGCTGCCTTCCGCATTTCTTTTTGCAGATGTTCTCTTTAATGTTTTTGAGAAATTTTCTGAGTTCTTCTTTTTTCTCCTCCGGGCTTCTTACTGAAAAATTGATGCATTTCTTTCTCAAATATTCTTCTAAGACTCTCTTTATCTTGGACCTTATTGGGGTTGAGAGAGTCTCTATGCCTCCTCTAATATATACGGGCTTCCCTACATCCTTAGAAATTTTCTGAGTTAACTTTCTCAGATCCTTTCTTGAGAATTTGTGCTTCGCCTTATGTCTCTTTTTCAAGTCTAGAAGATCACTGATGTCTTTTCCTAGATAGGCTTTTAATGCTATTAGGAATACTGTCGCATCAGCTTCATTTCCGAGCTTAATGATTATGTTCGTAATCTTTTCCTTCTTACGTCTCGTTTCGTCGAGAATTTTCTTAACTTTTTCTAAAATTTGATTAATTTTCATGATAAAGATTTTCTCTAGTTTTGTGAGCTGGCTTTCGGTGATTATTATCTCTACTTTTGGTAAGCGCTTCTCAGAGATTATCCTCTTTTCTCTTAGTTTCTCTGTCAGTTCTGCTGGTCTTAAAAAGTAATATGTGTCTGCTAATATTTTCATTCATGTTGCCCTAGACTAGCTGGTGATCATCTTTAGGATGGAATCCATTTCCTTTTCATAAGCTGGTAGGATGAGTTCATGATAGAGCCTTTCGGCATCTTTCTTTGGCTTATTCATAAGAATCGAGTAGGCGGCTATTAAGTATAGGATTAGATAGGTTATTCTCAGTAGGGCTTCGGGGTTTTTCTCTATTTTATAATAAAGCAGAGCTCTTATAGCGTGTGAGATCAGTTTTAGCACACCATACTTATCTGGTATAACGTCCAGAATCTCCGCTAGATCCAGGAGTAGTTCCCGAGTATCTACTTCTAATGCATCCATATTTTGGGCTAACTCACCGAGTTTATCAGAAGATAGGTTCCTCTCTATAATATCTATAATCTCTTTAATATCTCTTTCAAAACTCGGGAGTTCTCTTTTCTTTATTTTCTCTACCAAGAAATCTCTTATTTCATTAACCATTTTCATGAATACGAATATCGCTGGTTTTTTTGATGTGACGTATTCTGGAAATATTGTGGATTCAAAGAAGGGTTGTGGAATCAGTAGGATCTTTTTTCTAAACTCTTTATCGAGACTCATATTATCACCTCTCCTAAGTCTCGATCTCCCATTTTCTCATAAGCATCTTTCAGTACCTCAATTAGTGATTTCTTAGCATATTTTCTCACGACTTCCTTGACTAGTGCTTTGATATCTCTCGATAATTCTACTTTCATGGGCTTTTTAGTGCAATAGATGAATTCTGTTCTCAAATCATCGTGCACATAGACATCAATATCAATTACTCCTTGGCTCATTAACTCTTCTAAAATGCGGTAAATTTCTGGGTTAAATGGTCCATAAAACCATCTAAACCATGTTAAGCCAGTTATTTTAGAGGAAAATCTTTTCATTGCTTCAAGATCGATGAAGAAGAGTAATTTTACCAGCTTTGTGCGCCCTAAGCCTCTCTTAGCGTACTTTTCATGCAACTTAATAACAATCCACACCAACTGCTCCAATGGTACTTTAACCATTGAACTACCCCCTTACAGAAATTACTAACCATATTTTCATACCAAGTGATTCAGAAGACCCTACTTTTTAAGGATTATTCACAAATAATTCATTATTATTATCTATTATAAGATTTGAGGGATTATTTAAGGGGTAATATAATACTATGGGACTTTTAATTATCAAAACCAGAACGAGCTCCAGCATTAAAAACTAAATTTTTCGGGAATCTACATCATTAACTATACTGATATATGAGATCGTAGACTATGCGATAAGAAATACGCTTCTATGTACTGAATTTTATGGTTTTAAACAATTTCTAGAAAAATTATTAAAAGAAAAAATTGCAGCTATTAAGATTCCTAGAGTAAACGAGCTTATTAATGAAGAGAAATTTTAAATGTTTGATAAAATCTTTAAGGAAAAATCTACGTAGTTAATACCATCATAAAGAGATTTTTACCTAAAACCTAAATAACGCACTAACTAATTGTTTTTAAGTAGTAGATGCAGAAACTAGTTTTGCAATTTTTCTCAGATTTTCTCTAATTTTTCTGACTTTACGGCATTTTTGGCGTACTCTACTAATTTGCGTATGCTTGCTAGTCTTAATTTTATGGATTCGGTATCTAATTTTGCTTCAT
>Ga0180301_10000653_pt1 | contig 26858 bp, 26 predicted proteins | sample GuaBasSediGuay16_FD_121797 | JGI IMG/M metagenome (GOLD analysis project Ga0180301, IMG submission 121797) | Subseafloor sediment microbial communities from Guaymas Basin, Gulf of California, Mexico - Guay16, Core 4569-2, 12-15 cm | ecosystem: Environmental > Aquatic > Marine > Hydrothermal... | reverse complement strand
GTGCAAAGTCGCTACCATCATCCTGTCCCCCAGAAGAGAAAGCAGCTTAGAGGAAAATAGTAATGATGTTTTGGAAATCAAATATAGGTGGACATTTCCAACCAACCGAAATTAGCCACGCTCAAATTATTTATAAGTAAGGTTTATGGCAAGAAATTAGCAAACTGCCGCTTAATCTGCTCCCTAAACTGTTGATAAACTCAAAACAGTGTAGTAGGTTGTGGCAGGGGAGTTTAATTTATGAAGCATTACAAGTATCTTCTTGCAACAGACATAGACAACACTCTTACAGGAGATCCGGAAGCACTTAAAGAACTGCGGAATGATTTGGAAGCCTTAAGAAAAAAGGGAGAGCTTTTTCTGGTTCTTTCCACAGGACGACGATTGAATCAGGTACTGGATGGCTTTGAGAATGAGTTTATCCCCAGGGGAGATGCTATTGTTTCCCAGGTGGGAACCGAAATCTATCTGCCTCCTTTCAGTCTCAGTTCCAGACCCAATGATGAGTGGAACAGAAAATTGAATGGTCAATTTAGCAGGGGAAAGGCGCTTGAATTTGTTGAGGGCATTGAAGGGCTGGAGCTTCAGCCCGAAGAGTTCAATACCCCTTTAAAGGTAAGCTGTTATCTCGATAAGGCACCGGATCCCGAGAAAGCAGTGGAGCAAATTCGTAGAAGAATTGAGGATAAGGGGGAGAGCTGCCAGGTAGTATGGTCCAGCGGGAGGGATCTGGATATTATTCCCGCAGATGCAGGCAAAGGGAAGGCTATCCGCTTTCTGATCAACCATCTCGAGCTTTCGCCTAAGCAGGTTATCGTTGCGGGAGACAGCGGAAATGACCGATCCATGTTTGATGAGTTCGAAAGCGGGATAATTGTGGGAAACGCAAAACCCGAGCTAAAAAAGTTACAGGAGGAGCACCCTGGAGGCAAGCTCTTTTTTGCCGAAAAACTCTATGCGGCCGGTGTGTTGGAGGGGCTTAAGCATTTCGGAGTTCTGTAAATCTGTTCATTATACGATCAAATAAGGAGGAAGAATGTGAGTGAGGTTTCAAATACAAAGATGCACGAGGCATTTCTTAAATCTGACCGAAGACACATTTTAATGATAACCAATCACGGAATTCACCAGTGGGGCGTTATCCCCGGACTTCCCGATACGGGGGGGCAGAATATCTATGTGAATCAATTAACAGAAGTGCTTGCCCAATTCGGGTTCAAGGTTACCATAGCAAATAGAGGGGGATATCCCCATCCTGTAACCGGGGAGATGCGAAGGGGCATTCACTATAAGGATGAAAATCAGCGGATTCTCTTTCTGGAGGACGGCATCGGAGAGTTTATAAGAAAAGAGGACATGAACCCTCACACTTTAAAGCTGGCGGAATGTTTAAAAGAGTACCTGGATGAGGAAGGTCTTTCTGTTGAGCTGATGATTAGCCACTACTGGGATGCGGCAAAAGTCGGGGTTTTACTTAACCGAAGACTTTCCGAAAGAGTTATTCATGTTTGGATTCCCCATTCTCTGGGTAAAATAAAAAAACGCAACATGCCTCCCGATAGCCGGGAAGATTTAAGGATAGACGAACGGATAGAAACCGAAAAAGAGCTTATGCAGGAGCTTGATTTTACCGCAGCCACCTCCGCTACAATTCGCAGGTCTTTAAGTGAGGAATACGGTCACAAAAATATCTTATTTTTACCTCCATGCATACAGGTGGAAAGATATTATCCCAGAAATATCGAGCAGGATCACGAAATATGGAGTTTCTTAAGCCGCAATACCGGTCTTTCGAGAGAAGAGATACAGAAGTGTAAGATTGTTACCGAGATAAGCAGAACCGATGCCACCAAGCGGAAAGACATTCTTATCAAGGCTTTCAGTGAAGTGAGAAAAAAGCATAAGGATGTCATACTCATCGTATCCATTGATCAGACCGAAGAAGAACTATCCGGAAATCTCCTCAACTTGATCAAAGAGCTCGGGCAGGAATCGTACATCGCTGTCATTGGATATGAGTGGGAGAGGCTTCCGCTTATCTATGCGGTAACATCGATATACTGCTCCCCCTCGGTCATGGAAGGATTCGGCATGGCCGTTCAGGAAGCGGCTGCCACTGCCGTACCGGTAGTAGGGAGCCATCTTATACCTTTTGTCAGCGAATACCTTCTGGGAGAAAATGTCAGGGAAGCCTACTGTGATGAGATGGAGACAGAGCCCCTTAAAGTCGGAGAAGGCGCCATAATGGTTCAGGCAGACGATATCAACGGATTCAAGGAGGCTCTATTGATGTTGCTTGAGGATGAGCAACTTCGAAAAGAGATGGGAAATAGGGCTTACAAGATCACCGTACCGTACTTTACCTGGAAAGAGATGGTTAAGAGGCTCTTTAATGAAATCGGCATAACAATCTAAAGATAAGGAGAAGCCTTGTGACGAAGAGATTAGAAGAGAAAAAGTTAGAGCAAATTATTCAGAACCAAAGTATAGATGATATTAGTGTTGAAGAGATCTTCGGTTTGTTCCGGGAGGAAGAAGAACTCCGCAATTACCTTCCGGATGCCTTATGCCAGATCGATCCCAGGGACGGAGCACTCATCCTCTTTAACTCTGCCAGGGCAAAGCGTCCTCACAATGATAATAAGATAAACTTACCTAACGGGACAATTGAGAAATCCTGCCCTGTTTGCGAGGGAAAGACTACAGGAGTAGTTGATATAGCCAGACTGAGTGAGGGGTATACCTTTATCAATAAAAACCTCTTCCCGATCCTGTATCCGCATGACTCTCCGGAACCACAGGCCTTAAGGCAATCCCTCTATAAAGACTCCAATCATCACGGAAGAGTTTCCTACGGGCTCCATTTTCTTCAATGGTCCTCTTCATTCCACGACGCCGACTGGCAGAACTTACCCCTTGAAGATAGAGTAATCGTTCTTAATCGTCTTGCTGCACTGGAGAGAAAACTCCTTAACGAATCCCAGGGCCTGATGCCGGGATCGAGCCCTCTTAACAACGGGCAGAGGACTTACGGATTTGTCTCTATCATTAAAAATTACGGGAAACTTGTAGGCGGGTCTCTAAAGCATGGCCATCAGCAAATTGCCTTCAGCAATATCATGCCCAGGAGGTTCTACAACAATTGGCGATTTTTTAAGAGGCACGGAGCTGTGTTTTCACAGTACCTTCTTGACGAGAATCCCGGGGAGCTCCTTATACGCGATTACGGGAAGGCAGTGTTGATGGTACCCTATTTCATGAGGAGGCCTTACGACATGATCCTTGTAGTGAAGGATACTTCGAAAAAACACCTCTTTCAGTTAGATGTACAGGAGCAGGAGTCTGTTGCGGAAGGAATACACGATGCGATTAAAGTCACACTCCATATAATGCCTCAACTGGGAAAGGACACCGCCTATAACTTTACAGTTAACAACGGACCAGGCGCAGGACTGTATTTTGAGTTTCTACCCTATACGCAGGAGAAGGGTGGATTCGAGCATCTTGGGCTATGGATTTGCCAGGATAACCCCATACATGTAGTCGACAGGATTAAAGAGACTCTGGAAGAACTGTAACAGGAGCCGAACTGTTTTCTCTGGTCAACTCAGGCGATTCGTTTAAACCAGATCATGGAGAGAAGTACTCCTGCAAGTATTATCACGGCAGAAGCTGCGGTGAAAAAGACGGTTATCTCGGTCTTCTCCCGTTCTGAAACAAATTTTGTGCTCAAAGTTTCATAGATCTTATGCAATTCTGTTTCGGAATCCGCCTTAAAATAACTTCCGCCGGTTATCCTTCCCTGTTGAAAGTGAAAGAGTATCTACACCGGCATGGTTGAAGGCAGAGCTTAGTTCCGTTTCACGCCGTCGTGATGCCTCGATAAATCACTTACGGAAGCCACGATCGTGGGTATCCAGAAAGAGCCGTTCCCCCGTCTCGGCATCTTCCATGAACACGGGGCCGATATCGGGAAGTTTCTTCTCGAGGGGGTCAAACAGGCGAATTGCTATGACTTCATGGCGCAGGGCAAGCATACTCAAAGGTCTATCCCAGCCTGGACGGATTATAAAATCCGAGATTATGAAAACGAGGGATCGACGGCGAAGAAAGCGCAGGCCGGCTTTAAGGAGAACAGATAGGTCTGTAGGGGGGCTGCGGTTGAGTTTAGGTTTTTCAAGTAGTGTATCGATCAGAAAAAGAACCTGGGTCCTTCCGGTTTGAGCAGGAATAACCCCTTCCACACCACCACCGTAGAGGATTGCTCCCACACGGTTGCCGTTTCGAGTTAGTAAGCGTGCAAATATTGCGGCTAACTCTATAAGCAGGTTTCGTTTAAGGGTTTTTACAGAGCCGAAATCCACGGAGGGGCTCAGATCGAGGAGTAATCATGCAGTTACCTCACGATCTTCGTTGTACTGGCGCACATAGGGAGTCTGCATTCGTGCGGTTACATTCCAGTCGATGTATTAGAATCACAGAAGGACGAATGATCTCATAGGCTAAAGAAGCAAAGGATGGCTCAGGAGGCAGTTCTTCGAACATCCGTTTAAATGTCTGCTCTACATCCCGATCACTCAACTGTCCGGGTTCTGGTTTGATCAGATCGTAAACCAGAACTACCGCAAGGGCGGATAGCAGGATGCTTACCGGAAGTAAAAATCTCCTGTAACTAGTGTAGAGATGATTTACATGTTTTAAAAAGACTTTTCACCGGGAAGGAGGAAGTTCCGGCTGTGGGGGCTCCGGGAAAGAAAATCGTATAAAGGATTTAACCGGTTTCATAGCAATACCACCTGGCGGTTAAAAAATATATTCAATTTTTGAACGAGTGCGACCTGTTTTAAGGAACTCGCCAGACCATCCAGTTGATTTGTATGTAAACCGGAAAAACTGGAATGTATGGTGGTAATCGAATCGCTAAAAGACAGGCTCTGGAGTTTCCCGCCCGTAACTTTCTCCTGAAGAACAGACAGCAGCTTCTCCTTTGTTTCTGTGGTCAACCCCCCCTTGAGAGTAAGGAGTATTGAACCGTCGTTTCTTTTGGAATGAAACAGCCGCGAAAGGTATCTCTGAATTAGGAGCACGTCCAGAGCGAGCGAGAGTAGAATAAGCAGAAGAAGATAGTTGAAGGTGGCACACACGATTGAGGAGGCGATTACCAGCATGATAAATCCGATTTCTTCGGGTTCCTTTATGGGAGTTCGAAAGCGGATGATGGTAAGTGCCCCTATCAAGCCGAGAGACAGGGGTAGAGAGAATTGTATTGCTATGAAGAGGGCGGTGATTGAAGGGGCTATCAGGAGAAAACTCCTGTAAATCCGGGAGCCGGTTGCACGGTTTTTAATAAAAAATCTGGTAGAAGAGAGAAATTATCAGCGCAGAAACTACCGATAGAATTAAAGAGAGAATAAAATCGGTTATGCTAACCTGGACACCGGGGCTTCGTATCAATATAACGGCGGCGCCTGTACTGCACCAACAGAACAGGAACGAGCATGTTTTCAGGTTTATACTCAAGGTGTAACAACCCGGAAGGAATATCGAGGATGCGATCGTCCGAAAAGATACCTTCAGAGAGAACTTTGAAGGGTAAAACCATCTCTATTCTCTCTTTCAGGGACAGGGTGCCTTCCTTTCTCTTTATTTCGAGATAACAGAGTACATCAGAGCCATTTTGAGACGGGGAGAAATGAGAATACCATCTGAGCCTTATTTTAGTTTTTAGAAAATCTCCGTTGCGATTCTCGTAGAAATGGTACAGCTCAGGTGTGTCGTAGTAGAGAGTGTATATATCGCTTAAAGGGTACTTGTTATCGGGTACACAGACATGCTCAAGCCAGATTAAAAGCATCGTCTCGTATCCTGCAGGGAAGAGATATTTCTGTTCCATCCGTTTGAAATTTTTCTTCTGCATGTTACTTTTTATTATTCCTGCCCGGGGTAACGTACATGAGCTGAAACTCACCCACTTCGTCAGGATGTCTCCCGTAGGAGATATCGGGTCTCTGGGGACCAAATTCCACAAAATCGAGTATGCGGTTCCCCCGGTCATCCCTGTCTATAAGGAATAACCGTTCCCCATCCCCGGAAAGCCTGAAGTTTGTATGAAGCCCTCCTTCATCACCATCGTCATATTCAGCCCAGACCAGGAGATATGCCCCTTCAGAAATGATGGTACCTTCAGGAAACTTCCATTTTCTCAGTTTGTCTGTACTATCGCTCAAGTACATGCCGGACAGTTCGACCTCTGAGTCGCTCCGGTTGTATAGCTCGATCCAGTCATCTTATAACAAGCCAGGTAAAGTTTGCTTTGGGTGCAGGAATGTAATATCGGCTTATCCTTGAAAAGAGTACCGTGCGCATGAAGGATGGGGCGGCATGGCCGTTTAACAAACCGAGAGTTCTGTAGCTTATGGCACTAAACTTCACCTTCGGCACTTCCATTGTCGGCATGGCCGTTCAACAAATCGAGAGTTCTGTAGCCGTAAAGGCGCTGATCATTATCCGTATGGTTTATTGATATAGAGAAAGATTTTTTAAGAGAGTTCCTCACCATAAAATAGCTCGAACTACCCCTGAATCTTACTCCGACTCCCGCATAAACCCTGCCGTCGATAATAAGATCGGCGGGCACCTCCACATCTGTTTTGAAAAAATCCATCATCTCTGCGAACCACCCGGAGTCGGGAAAGCGAAGATAGAGGGTACGAAGGCTCTTATCGTCGTACAGATCGATGAGTTCAGATACTGCATTACCGGCACTTCTCTTGAGGTCGGTCAGATAAGTTGTTTTAACAGGAGGATTGGGATATGAACCAACCGAGAGGTTCTCTAGTTCCCGTTCTTTACGGATAAATTCGGAGGCTGCCCGACGTTCCAGTTCATTCAAAAGGCCGTCTTTATCTCTGTCGAATCTGGAGACTATTTTAAGTTCCGGCAACCTGCTCCATCGCATGCTGAAGCTTACCTGGGCTTCAGAGGCGGTCAGTATACAAAAAAACAGGAAGGAAACAAAACTTAAAGAAAATACTCTTCTCAATTGCATCTTTATTACAATACTCATATATATTTTAACGCTAATTAACTCAGAGCAAAAGAGAGCTCGAGGTGGAATTTTGCCTGGGGCAAAGTCGGTTTTCGTGTTCAATCTTTGCTTTTTTGCCTTTCCTTTTGGCCATATTTTTTTACTACGAAAGAAAGCTTTGTACCTATGGCGGTGGTCCTTGAGTTTTCTAGCTGGGGGACACTCTGCGGGCTATGCCTGCCGGCTTTCTTTCGGAGCAAACAACCACCTAAGTAGTTTCCGCTTAAGCGGAAACTACTTAGCCCTTACAGGGCTCGCAAAGCCTTAGGCTTTGCCGGTGGTTGTTTACATTTTAACAAAAACCGAGTTAATAATTACGAAAATCGCCTTTAACTAAAACGAAACCGAAACTTTGACACCGACCGGCGATGACATCCTGCCGGTATTGACAGATGAACGAGTGCTTCGATAGAATGAATGAACGTCTTGACGGAGTTAACGAACGTATCGACGGCATCTACGACAGGATGACTTCATTGATGAAGTGGACAATCGGTACACTGGCATTGTTCGGTACTATAATAAGTATATTGATTGCACTGGGGTATTTTATAAGACAGTAAGTAAGCTTATAGTTTTTTTAGCTGCATAACCTATCAAAATATAAATAACTCAGGCTAATTCGTAATCCACCTCTTGACAAAAAATCAACTTAAGACCTATAATAGAGTAAACGTTTACGTAATCCTGATAGCAGGAAGAGGGGGCGGTCAGAGCACATGGGTTCCACAATCAAGGATGTAGCACGTTACGCCGGGGTTTCTGTAGCTACTGTTTCACGGGTTATAAACAATCTGTCTGGTTACACCGAAGAGACAAGAAAACAGGTTCTCCGCACCATAGAAGAGCTGGGCTATACACCAAATGCCATAGCCAGAGGGCTTGTAAACAAGAAGACATCCACTATCGGGGTTCTCTTACCATCTCTAACCAGCAAGTTCATGAACGAACTGTTAAACGGAATCGAGTCCGTTGCCCATAAGAGGGAGAAAAGCGTTATTTTGTGCAACACCGATACCGATGGGAGTAGAACCGAACAATACTTGAAAGTGTTAAACGAAAAGCAGGTAGACGGCATCATTTTTGTAAGTGAATGGTTAAAAGAGTCCTACGGGCAGATAATGGTTGATATGAAAATACCCGTAGTTCTGGTCTCAACCTATACGTACAGGTTCAATTTTCCCTACATACGGGTGGACGACACAAAAGCCTCATACACTGCTACTTCCTATTTAATCGAAAAGGGGCATCGCGAAATTGGGATGATAAGCGGAAGGAGGGGTGATCCCGTTGCAGGGTATCCTCGAATCGAAGGTTATAAAAAGGCGTTGAATGATGCAGGTATTCCCTTCAGAGAAGAGTACATTGCCTACGGTGATTTCCATTACAGAAGCGGTGTAAAGTCTGCGGAAGAGCTTCTTAAGCGGGTGCCACACATAACCGCGGTTTTTGCAACCAGTGATGAGATGGCCTTGGGTGTGCTCTCCTACGCTTACAGGGCGGGAATCTCGGTCCCGGATGAGCTCTCTGTTATAGGTTACGATGATACACAGGATGCAGAAATGGCTATCCCGCCCTTAACTACCATTCATCAACCAATATTCGAGATGGGTGTTCGGGCGGTAGAGATGCTCCTCTCACCGGGAGGTAAAGAGAGTGTAATAATGCCATACCATATAGTTGAGAGGGAGTCGGTTAAGAGTCTACAGTAGAAGCTTTTTTTTCACAAGAATGCGTAAACGTTTACGGTAATCGTTTACGCATTCTTGTGAGAGAGTCCGGAAAAGGCTTAATAAAAAGAGAGCAGGTAAAAGAATCGGGCAACAAAGAGAAAAGAAAGGCAGGAGCGGCTAAAGGAGTTAATCAAATTGGAAAATCAAAAAGAAGAACAGAAGCAAAAACAATTGTACAGAGCGAGCATCAATACTATTCTTGAAAACCAGCACTCCGGTGGTGCTTTCCCTGCATCACCCAACTATTCCACCTATCAATATGCGTGGCTGCGGGACGGGAGTTTTACTGCATACGCAATGCTTAAGACAGGAAACACCGAATCGTGCAAACGGTTTCTCCTCTGGGTTAACAAAACTATAAACAGGTACAGCGGAAAAATCGATGAGCTTGAAAGCAAGATTAAAAAAGGCAGTAAAACGGAAAATACCGATTTTCTCCCGGCACGCTACACCCTTGAAGGTTTTGAGATAGAGGATGATTGGCCCGCTTTCCAGATCGACGGATACGGGTCATGGCTGTGGTGCACAGGTGAGTATATAAGAGCAACCAGAGATTACAAGCTACTACAGTCTGTCACACCGGGTATACAAAATACAATTCGCTACCTGATCATCACATGGCAGATACCCTGCTACGATTGCTGGGAGGAGTATGGAGAGCGTATTCACACCTCAACCCTTGCATGCGTGTACGGAGGCTTATCTGCGGCAGCAGAGCTTGCCGAGAACGAAGATTTTGCAAAGGCCGGAAAAACGGCTTATAAAGTCCGCAGATTCATTCTTTCTCATATAAGGGACGGAGGTTTCACCAAGTTTATAAATGATGATGGGATCGATGCAAGTCTTCTGTGGCTCGCCGTTCCCTTTAAAGTTGTAGCCGTAGATTCTCCTGCCATGGTTAAGACCGTTTCGGTTATCGAAGAAAAATTACTGGTTAAAGGAGGTGGTGTAAAGAGGTATCCTGAAGATACGTTCTACGGCGGCGGCCAATGGATACTGCTTACCTGCTGGCTCGCCTGGTACTATCTGATGGCAGGTAGGGGAGAGGAAGCTTATAGACTTCTCGCCTGGGTGGAGGAACAGCAGGATGAAAACGGCTGCCTGCCCGAGCAGGTTCCCGGGCTAACTGCAAATACATCCTGGATGGAAGAGTGGAGAAAAAGATGGGGTCCTGTTGCCACTCCTCTCCTGTGGTCGCATGCAATGTATCTGGTAGTGCTTCAGGAAATGAAAGAAAGAGACAGAGGTGGTGTCATGTCCCGTTGGGGCAAGCACAGACAACAAAAATAGCCTGCAAGGAAAGGCTGAATAACTTTGTTATAAGGAGAAAAGAGAATATGAGAGAAATCAATAAAAGAGGATTATTAATCGTAATTGTATCTCTATGTATTACATTCCCTCTGCTTGGGGGCGGTAAGCAGGAAAAAGAGGCGGAGCCTAGGAAAATTGAAATCTGGCACACCTATAGCGACGCCGAGGTGAAAGTTTTTGATGAAGAAACTATTCCGGCATTTGAGGCCGCTCATCCCGGGATCAAGGTTGTCTCAACCAAAATGCCCTACGATGGGCTCAAGCAGCAGGTGATTGCTGGGGTTGCCGGGGATGCGGTTCCCGATTTGATGCGCATGGATATTATCTGGGTGCCTGAGTTCGCCAAACAGGGAGCCCTGACAGCAGTCAGTGATAAAAATGAGTTCGGGGCCATCCAGGCAAACCTCCTTCCAGGTCCTATGAGAACCAACTACTATAATGGAAAGTATTATGGGCTTCCGCTTAATACCAATACCAAAGTGGCTATCTACAACCGATCTGCCCTTACCTCTCTGGGAGCCCAGCCTCCCAAAACCTTTGAGGAGCTGGTAGCTCTTGCCGAGCGGTTTAAAGGACCTGAAAAGTGGGGCCTGGGTGTGGGTGGTACCAGCACCTGGGGACAGCTTCCCTGGTTCTGGTCATTGGGCGGGAGGCTGACAGACGATAACTACACCAGAGCACTGGGCTACCTCGATAGTTCAGGATCTATAGAAGCTTTACAGACAATGGTAGATTTGAACCGTAAAGGTCTGATCGGCCCCTCTTTACTTGGTGCCGAGCCCAATACCTGGGCTGGAATTCAGGAGGGCAATTACCTTATGATAGATGACGGCCCCTGGTTTTACAGCATTCTGGGCCAGGAAGCCTATGAAAAAACCGTGTGGGAACAATTCCCTAAGGGTAAAGGAGGCTCTGTTTCTGTGGTGGGTGGTGAGAACCTGGTTATCTTTAAAGGGGCCAGACATCCCGAGGAGGCCTGGACTTTGATGCAGTATTTGCTTACCGATGAGCCACAACTCAGGATGGCCAGAACCGGCCTTATTCCCACTACAAAATCAGCTGGAGGCAACCCGGAGCTGGAAGATAATGAGCTGGTTCAGATCTATGTAAAACAGCTTCAAACAGCAAGGCCCAGAACCCCCCATCCGAATTGGGAAAAGATTTCCGAGGCGGTGGGACTGGCATTCGAATCCGCCTATCGGGAGAAAGGCACGGCTGAAAGACTTTTAAGAGAAACTGCTCAGGAGATAGATGGATATCTGAAGGATTAAATTCTGAAAATGCAATGGAGCGCATACAATTCGACAACTTTGGAAGCTGTTATGGCCGGCAAAGGGAAGAGCCCTGGAGGAGAATAGTTGCAGAAATCAACAAATAGAAAAAGGGTTTCTTCCAGTCGAATACAGAAAGGAGCTCAGCAGTGGAAGGAGGTGATTCCCTACCTCCTTCCGGGTTTGTTTCTTTTTGCTTTGTTCGTACTCTTCCCTTTCTTCTTCAACCTGTATATCAGTTTCAGCGAGTATAACATCATGCCCGGTGCAGAAAAGCCTTTTGTAGGATTTGCCAACTATGTTAAAGCATTCACCGATCGGAAGGTAGGCTTATCCTTCCGTAACACTGTCTTATACTCTCTGGTTACGGTGCCGGGACAGATGGTCCTGGGTATACTGGTAGCGGTTTTTCTAAATTCGATTGGTCGCGGAAAGATTCTTTTTCGTACTCTCTACTACATACCGGTGATTACATCCTGGATTGTGGTTTCCCTTATCTTCCGATATCTTTTTGAGAGCGGAAAGGCGGGTCTGATCAATTATTTTGCCCTCCGCCTTTTGGGAATCAAGCCAATAAGCTGGCTTCAGAATACCTGGACGGCTAACTTCGTTATATGGTCTCTGGGTATATGGAAAGGAATCGGCTGGGTCATGGTGGTATTCCTGGCAGGGCTTCAATCCGTACCCAAAATCCTTTATGAAGCAGCAGAGATCGATGGGGCAGGGTTCTGGGATCGCTTCTTTAAAATAACTCTGCCCTTGCTCCAGCCGGTGCTTTTTTTCCTGTTTGTAAACCTGTTGATCGGATCCTTTAATGTATTCATCCAGGTGTTGGTTATAACCGATGGCGGACCATTGGGAACTACAGAAGTGCTTTTAAGCTATATGTACAAGAATGCCTTCAGCTTTTTCGAGTTCGGTTATGCTTCCGCTCAATCTGTATTGATGGGTATAGCTATCGTAGCCATAACCTTCACTACCAGACGATTTTTCAGGGCAGAGGTCTATGAGCTTTAGAAACAACTCCGTTAAGCTGATCTTATACCTGGCTCTATTTGTCGGTGTTGTGGTGTTTCTTACCCCCTTTCTCTATATGGTGGCCGTGGCACTTACAAGGGCAACGCGGATTATGCCATACCCCCCCATTCTTTTCCCAAGGAATCCTTACTTTGGAAATTTCGCTGTAGTCTGGTCCAGGAACAACTTCGGCCGCTATTTTTTAAACAGTGTTTTCCTGGCCTGCTCTTCCACTATCGTATCATTCCTGGTAGCCACTACAAGCGCGTACAGCTTTGCCCGGTTCCAGTTTCCTGGTAAAGAGATGATTTTCCGGTTTTTTTTAATATCCATGATGGTTCCAGGGCTGTTGAATATCGTACCACAGTTCGTGATGATAAAATTCTTTCGCCTGGTGAATACTTACACAGGCTTATTACTACTGTACTCCAGTACAGGAGTTGCCTTTCAGACTTTCTTCCTTCGCGGATTTTTTGAAATAATCCCCCGGGAAATGGAAGAATCGATCCGATTAGACGGTGGAAGTCGCTTTACTATCTACAGGTATATTATGCTCCCGCTATCAACTCCTGCACTGGCTACTCTTGCAATCTTTACTTTTTCAGCAAGCTGGGATGAGTTTTTCCTTGCTCTTACTTTTATCAAATCAGAGTGGAAGAGAACCCTCCCAATTGCCATTCGGCTGTTTCAACAGCAGTACGGAACGGAATGGGGGCTTGTGTTTGCCGCCTCTCTTATTGCAATTATTCCTATCATTACAATTTTTGTAGTATTCCAGAAACGCTTTATTCGTGGGGAGCTTACTACAGGAGCGGTTAAGTTCTGATGGGATGACTATTACATCCGGTAAAACTCAAGGATAACAATGAAAATAGACCTTAATAAGCAAAGCAGTGAAATAGATGAACGCAACTCTACTACTATCGAAGATGCTTATCCTGACCGGTCAACCTACCGTCCGGGAGAAAAAGCATCGGTAATCGTGAGGGTTAGAAAAAGGGGCGGGGAAAAGTTTACCGGAGCCCTGATGCTCAGAGTCCTGAACCTGGCTTACGAAATTGGGAAGGTTGAGTATCCGCTGAGCATAACAGGTGAAGGGGTACGGGAATATCGCATTCCGATTGATCTTCCGGAGGAGGATTTTAGAGGGTACGGATTAGATATCGAACTGATAGATGACTCATGCACTGTAATCGATAAGGCTTCAACCGCCCTGGACGTGCTCTCCGAATGGCCGCTTGCTCCCAGATACGGATTCCTCTCCGATTTCAGTCCTGAAGAGCCGGACAGTGAGGAAAGGATAAGGCATCTAAGTAAGTACCATATTAATGTTGTCCAGTTTTACGATTGGATGTATCGACATTACCTCTTCCTTCCCCCTGAAGACAGGTTCATCGACGGGATGGGACGGATTCTCTCCCTGAACACTGTAAAACGTAAGATCAAACTATGTCATCGATACAACATGGCTGCTCTGGCCTATGGAGCGGTTTATGGTGCTGAACCTGAGTTTTTCAATGAGCACCCTGAGCTGGCCCTATATGATGCCAGAGGAGTTGCGGAAAGCATCCAGGATCTATTTTACATTATGGACATTCGTAAAGATTCCCCCTGGTACAGGCTGATAATCGGAGAGTATGTAAAAGCTGTAAATATGCTCTCTTTTGATGGCATACATATGGATCAATACGGATTTCCCAGTGAAGGCTTTGTGGGAGGCTCCAAAGGTCTAAGGGTCCTTCTGGACGAACATTTCGGACCGATGATCGACGATTCGGCCTCCGCCCTGAAGGCTGTAAAACCAGAAGCCAAAGTAATTTTCAACTGTGTGAAAAACTGGCCCATGGTAAAGGTGGCCCAAAGTAACCAGGCAGCTATCTATATTGAAGTCTGGCCCCCTTACACTGAATACAGCGACCTGAGAAAGCTTATCCTACAGGCCAAGGAAGCAGGGCATGGAAGGAAACAGGTGATTCTGGCCGCTTATATGAGTCCGCTGGGAGATGCAAAACCAGAAGGACCTTCCGGTAATGAAAAGCTAATCCGGGCGGAAGCAGCCACCAGGTTTACGACGGTCTCGATCTTTGCATCCGGTGGATTTCATCTGCTTTTGGGGGAGAGAGACGGTGCTCTCTGCGATGCCTACTATCCGAAATATGCCAAACTCCGTCCCCAATTTGCAGGAATTATGCGTCGTTATTATGATTTCTTTGTACGGTACGAACAGTGGCTGGTCAACTTTAACATGAAAGATGTCTCCGAGCTGGTTCTGGCAACAGAAGGATTATTACATATTGGTTACGGCCAGCTTAAATACGATTCAGCCGGCAGAGCAGGGGAGATATGGACACTGATTCACAAAGGTCCAGATTTTATCACTGTTAATCTTATAAATTTGACCGGGCATCGAAGTGGTTATTGGAACTTCCCTCATCCCGCTCCTCCCCTGTTGCTTAACATTCCCCTGGAGCTGGGTTTTCAGGCAGAAAAGGTATATCTTGCTTCACCGGATTTTAATTTCGGGCAGACCCAGGAGTTGAGACCGGAGCTTAACCAGGATTCCTGTTCTGGTACTTCTTCCGGGAAGACATGCTTCAATATACCGAGACTGGAATACTGGGATTTAATCATTATTCCAATTGATAGGGATGATTATAATCTAAGAGAGGCGAAAAATCAAGCGAATTGGATATAATTTGGCGAAACTCGACTAATTTCTTCCAAACGATTTGACCTTATAGAATAACCCTGGATATTTAGCGTCAATTTCTGGCAAAAAAGCATTCGAGAAGCACACCTTACGATATTGTTCCCCTTCTAAAATTTGTCTTGGCGTAAATTTTCTCCCCCGGCAGCTTAAACGAGAAAAGTAAAAAAGTCCTAATGCAATCGAATAGAGGACGGATTAAGACCAGGGGCGATTTACCGGTTTTTATTGGGACAGGGCTTCGCGGGCTTTTTGCCCAAAAGCCGGAATCTTGTAACCGCCCATAGGTCTTTGAGTACTTCGTATAGTAGATTTCGCCAAACCGATCAAAATGTTGCTTGAAGATCATTTGCAGGGCATTGGTCCCGCATTGAGTATAGGTAAGTGGATGAGGAAGATCGAGATCGAGTGATAATTGTGCCTGCACATCCAGATATAACAGGCAAAACAGCCGTTATGATTTCGGGATTATTGAGCAAGGGAGCCGGAATACACCAATGAAGTTTTGGCACACCTGTTCATGCTCTTTTTCCTCCCGCTGTTGAAGGCGATGCTTGTCGAATGGTAGAGCTTAAAGAACATGAAGTGGAACAGGCTGAAGAAAAAATAGTAAGAGAAGAGGAAGAGATAAAAGCACTGGAAGAGAAATTAGCCGAGAAAGAAGAGGCTAAAGAGGAAATTTCAACCGGGGAACCCGAAGATCTATCTGGATAAGCAACTCAGTTTTCCGGTAAATGAGGAGACGGCAAAAACACATCGGGTCGCTTTGGAAGAGGAGATCATCACCCAAACCTTTAATATAAACACCGACCCGAGTGAATCGAAGATAATCGTAAACGGGTCTGTTGTGGGAAGCGGAGAGTTTTCTCGCGAGTACGAGACGGGTGAACGGCTTTAACTGAGAGTAGAAAGTGATGGATATCAGGCTCTCGGTAGTAAATACTATAAATATCGAGTGCGCTCTATTCGTGGCTTTTAATCATCATAAGCTGTTCCCCGCCAGGAGAATTTTCCGAATTTAAGCTAAACTTGGGATAGAAAACGACTACCCCGTACTGTTCAACAGGGATGATCATATTACTGAGGCAATCAACAACACCCGCAGTAGGGCACTCGATTCTCTCGTTGATTTATTCAAGGAGATAAAAATACCTCAAACACGAATATCACAGATAATTAACGGGAATAGGCGAATAACAGCAGACATGGCATTGAGATTGTCAGTGTTTTTCATATCTGGGGAAAACCGGCTAAAGCGAATCGACCGGATGGAATGGGACGATTGTATGATTGTTTCATATGATGACAAGCGAGTGCGAATCTGCTATAATGTAAAGATGCCGACAATCAGCCAATTTTACGGAATACTCATACAAATGTATTTTGATGATTATAAGCCTTCACATTTTCATGCAATCTACAATAAGAACAAAGCTCTAATTGGTATCAATGATTTCAGCCTCCTGCATGGAGACCTTCCACCCAAAGCATTAAGTCTTGTTATCGAATGGGCAAAACTCCATAAAGAAGAATTAATTAAAGAATGGGAATTGGCTAGCAAGAAGAAGGCGTTATTTGATATTGAACCATTGGAATAGGAGATGTAAGCCATGTTTTTTGATATTGTAAATGCAGAATATATATCTGATTACAAAATAAAAATTGAATTTGAGGATGGCTCACAGGGAGAGGCGGATCTATCGGAATATCCGGAAGAAAATACTGTATTCAATTCTTTTTTCGATATCGATTTTTTTCAAAAAATTTAGGGTTGAATACGGTACCTTGGTTTGGGGAAACGGAGAAATCGACATTGCTCCAGAGACCCTTTACACCTTAGCAACCGGAAAACCGGTAACCTTCGGGCAGAAACAGTATTCGCTCTAATAACAAAGTGTGCCACAAGTGGAAAAATCAACGGATAAAACCGCCGGACTCAAGGCCAAGCAGCTCGGGGTACGGCAAAATCGTTCAACTCCGTTATTAGTGAAAGACGATACTACCATACCCAAACAAAGAGAATGCAAGGTTGTATGGCAGTGCAAAGTCGCTACCATCATCCTGTTCCCTGAAAGAGAAAGCAGCTTAGAGGAAAATAGGAATGAAGCCTTGGAAATCAAGGAAAACTTTACAAGTGCGACCAACCGAAATCAGCCACACTCTTTTTACTAATTGAAATAACAGATGCAATTCATGCTTGTCTACCTCTATAGTTAGTTATATAATTGAAATCAAATACTAAATGCTCGATACGCTGAGCATAGAAAAAAATGAAAGGGGGACGAAGGTGAAAAAAGTAATACGCAGTGCTCTTATTTTTCTCCTTTTAAGCATTACAGTATCAACTGTTTACACAGAAGGAGAGAAGGAGAAAGAGGCAGTTGGGATAAAGCTTGCTCTTATCCTTGGTGCTGGAGGCAGGGGTGATCTCGGCTGGAATGATCTTGCATGGAGAGGGGCGGAAATGGCTAAAGAGAGGGGATATGTAAGGGATTACTCCCTGATGGTGAGTTCTTCCGGTGAGATTCTCTCTCTTCTTAACAGTCTGGCCTCATCGGGAGAGTACGACCTGATCCTCTCAAACGGTTGGGCCTATGTAAGAGCCTTAGGCCAGGTTGCAAACCAGTTTCCCGATCAGAACTTCGCACAGATGGATACCCGCCCGGATATAGAACCGGGAAGCCCTGCGGATAAAAACGTGCTGGGAATTGTGTTTAACCAGGAGCAGATGTCTGCACTGGCAGGAGCCCTGGCGGCTTTTACCGCCGTGTATCATGATTTTCCACATGTGGGGGTTGTGTTGGGAACCGAGGGAGCCATTCTTCACGATTTTGAAATAGGTTACAAGTGGGGAATGGACTGGGGCTTGAAATGGCTTGAGAACAATATGCCGGATCTTCTTAAAGATAAAAAAATCGTGCAGACTCCCAGGACGGAGAGAGTGCTCTGGACTTATACCGGCACTTTCGACGATCCTGCAAAGGGGAAAGCCGCAGCTCAAATCCAGATCGACAAGGGTGCGGGAATCATATACCAGGCGGCGGGCGGTACCGGTTTAGGGGTTTTTACTGCAGTAGAAGATTATCACAAAGAGAACAATATTCCCTTTACAAAACCTCCCTTTGCCATAGGAGTCGATGCAGACCAGGACTGGATAAATCCCTATATCCTTGCAAGCGGGATGAAACGGGTGGATATTGCCGTACTAGAGACTTGCCGACTCGTCAACGAAGGGAAGTTCCGGCAGATGGTAAGTGAGAACAAAGGTCTCTTGAGTATGAATTTAAAAAACAATGGAGTGTACTTGAGTGATGAGAAGATGCTTGAAGAGTTTCTGGATTTCGGAATCAAAACGGGAGCAATCAAAGAGGAGAAGGTCTCGGAGATAGTTAAGAATTACAGGGAGCTTCGCAATTCCCTTCCCGATTGGTTCTGGAAAGCCATAGGTGAGCTGGAGAGTCTTATAAAAGATGGAAAGGTGGAAGTTCCATCACCTTTTTCAAATCCACAGAAGTACAACATAAGGGATTTACGCAGAATCTACGGCTGACAAACAATAAAAAGGGCAGTCCCATTCTCTTTTTAAGAGAGGGGCTGCCTTTTTCCTGGTGGTTCGCCATACCACATTTTTGGGGCATCCACAGTAATGGAAATTTAATTTCAGGAGGAAGAACCTCTATGAGAAATGATATCCAGCCACATCTTCTGGTCGGAAGCGGAGACATTGCACCCTATGTGCTCCTTCCTGGAGACCCCGGAAGGGTGGAACGGATAGCGCAGAAGCTCGATTCTTTTAAAAATATAGCGTCCAACAGGGAGTATAAATCGGTAACCGGAGAGTACAGTGGATCACCTGTATCCGTTGTATCAACAGGAATAGGCGGGCCGAGCACGGCAATAGCTGTCGAGGAGCTTGCCGTTGTGGGTGTAAAGGTGATTATCAGGGTAGGCTCCTGTGGAGGTTGGCTCGAAGAGATGGAGATAGGAGACCTGGTAGTGCCTCTTGGTATCGTAAGAAATGAGGGTACCTCTGTTACTTATGCTCCTCCGAACTGGCCGGCCGTACCCGATTTTGAGGTGTACTCTGCGCTGATGGATTCTGCCAGGAAGGCTAATTACGGGGTTCATACAGGTATATCTATCTGCAGGGACAACTTTTACGTTTATTCAGGTACTACAGACGATTATGTAGCACAGTGGAAAAAATACAGGGTAATAGCCAGCGAGATGGAAGGGGCAACAGTACTGACCGTAGGCAGGTTGAGGGGGTTGAAAGCGGGATGTGTCTTTGCGGTAGTAAACCGTACCAGCGATCGTGATCTGGAGAAAGATCAGGGTGTTAGGGAATACGCCATACAGGCAAGCTCTGGCTCAAAGGGAGAGGCAATCACCGGGGAGGAGAGGGCAATTCTTACGGCACTCTCGGCAGTTAGGAAGCTACATTCAGGGATGTATAGGTGACGGGTAGAAAAAACAGCTCAGAGAGAAGCAGAAAAACCGGTTTGAGCTCGGTTTTCCCGGTTATTATCGGTTTTCTGGTAATAGCTTTAATCATTCTTCTGGATGGGGGAAACCCCGCATTTGTTTTTTATAAATCCTTTAAAGGGGCTGTTTTTACCCGCATAGGTATCCTCCAGACACTTGCAGGAACGACTCCCATTCTTCTCACATCTCTTACTTTCACCATGGGCTACCGTTGTGGTCTTTTCAATATCGGAGCCGAAGGAGCAATGTTGATAGGTGCTGCTGCCACTGTTGCTGTAGGGGGGATGCTTCACCTTCCGCCCGGACTCCACCAGTTGGCAGTACTGGTAAGCGCGGCTGCAGGAGGAATGCTCTGGTCAATACCTGTTGCCTTTCTTAAAGTAAAACGTCAGGTACATGAGGTTGTATCCACAATTATGATGAACTGGACTGCTCTGTTTCTTATTGGTTTTTTGATCTCCTGGCCCCTTCGTGATATCGAGGTTGCTTACGGAACATACGCCGTGGATATTCTTCCCAGTGCCCGCTTCCCTGTGCTGGTTGCAAGAGGTCCTTTAACTGCTGTGTTATATGTCGGTATCCTGGCAGCTTTTATTGTATATGTTCTTATGTGGCACACCAGGTCGGGCCAGCATATAAGAGCCACCGGCTACGATATCGATGCAGCCAGAAGTGCGGGAATAAATACTCCATTGATGATGACACTCTCATTTGCCATAGGTGGAGCGTCGGCTGGTATGGCAGGTTCTGCTCTCACAGCGGGCATGCCTCCTCTATGGACGGTAACCGAGGAGCTTTCCGGTTTGAGGGGAGTTGGGTTTATGGGTATTGCAGTCGCCATGATCGGAAGAAATCACCCTGTATGGTGTATAATGGCTGCCTTTTTTGTAAGCACGATAAAAACTTCGCGCTTCTATCTCCAGCAGATAGGCATTGCTCCGGAGTTAACCGATATTTTCAACGGAATAATTGTATTCTCTTTCGCTCTGCCGGAGATCTATCGGATGCTGGGGAGGGGGCTTAAAGAATTAAGTAGCAGAAAGCAGGAGTACCATCATGCGGAAGCTGCTTAGAACCCCATTGACCGGGGCGGAGCATCCATGAATCAGTTGTTAAAAGCAGGAGTACCCAGATGTTAAAACTGCTCAAAGCCGGTAAAAAAAATGAGAAAGTTATTATAACACTTTTTATCGTATTTCTGGTTCTGGTACTGTCACTTGTAACCAGACCGGAAGAGTTTCTGGGGCTTCTGATTCTCGGTCTTAACGCCATGGTGCCCATTGGTATGGCGGCAGTGGGAGAAATCCTCAATGAGCGGGGAGGTCAGGCAAACATCGGAATCGAAGGGATCATCATAATAAGCGCCTTTTTTGCCGTTTATGTGGCGGAGGCAAGCGGAAGTTTTTTAGCAGGAATTTGCGGGGGAGTTTTCATCGGCGGCTTTATTGCCTTTGTTTTTGCACTTGTTGCTACATACGGCAGAGGAAATCAACTGATAGCCGGGTTCGGGATTAACATGATTGCCCTTGGTTTCGTAGCCTACTTTTTATTTACAATATGGAATACACCGGGGTTTCACATTTTAAGCTCTGAAGAGCTTCGTATTCCCAAATTCATCACGGCATTGGGTTCCATAAGCTGGATCTTCTGGGCGATGATCGTAATTGCAGTTGTTGTGTATTTTGTAATGGAGAATACACGCTTCGGGATGAGACTAAAGGCGGCAGGGTACAACCCATTTGTTGCCGATGCATCGGGAATAGATGTGTATAAAATACGTATTGCAGCCTGTACTGTGGGAGGCGCCATAGTGGGGCTGGCCGGAAGCTATCTCAGCCTGGATTACTTGGGAGTAGTAACCAGGGATGTGGCACAGGGAAGGGGTTTTATCGCACTCGCATGCCTTGTATTCAGCGGTCTGGATTTTTTTCTGGCAATAGAGGTGGCCTTTATCTTCGGGTTATCCGAAGGGGTAGGGTTATGGCTGCAGAATCTTCCCGCCGCCAAACCTTTTGTGGTACACGGAGGAGGATACTTTTTCCTGATGATTCCATACGTGGCAGTGCTGTTTACTCTGATCGTTTTTCCGAGGCGTGAGAGACTGTCGAAGATGATAGGCGAGACATACAAGAGAAGCGAATAAACACGTATCAGACGCAGAATGCCTTAACGTGAAGCTCCCGCAAACGAGGAAAAACTAATCTTCTAAGGAGAGGTTATCGTTCAATGGAAGGAAAAACTACAGAACAGGAAATGCCTCTGGTTGAGATGAAGGGTATCTCCAAGAGTTTTGGTGAAGTACGGGCTCTTAAAAATGTGGATTTTAACGTCGGCAGGAAAGAGATAGTGGGGCTTGTGGGTGATAACGGAGCCGGGAAAACTACCCTTGTAAAAATACTTACAGGAATACACCGTCCCGATTCCGGAGAAATTTACTATAAAGGGAAAAAAGTAAACATTCAAAATCCTGCAATAGCCAGAGATATGGGTATAGAACCTGTACACCAGAGAGGCTCCGCCATAGCCGAGATGAACATCTGGGAGAACTTCTTCCTTGGAAAAGAGCTAAGAAAGAGGGTGGGGCCTTTTCTTGTTCTGGATAAGAAAAAGATGTATGAAATAACCCGCCGGACAACCTCACGGATAGGTATAGAGATTCCATCCTTCGACCGTCCCATCGGGACACTCTCCGGGGGAGAACAGCAGGCAGTCCTCATTGGCAGAACCATCCACTTCGGAGGAGAACTGCTTGTTCTGGATGAGCCTACCAGCGCACTTTCCATCCGGGAGACAGACAAGGTACTTACCTATGTGGAACGTGCCAAGAGAGAGCTGGGCTGTTCGGTTATTTTTATAACACATATCATCCGCCACATATATCCCATTGCAGACCGCTTTGTAGTGCTGTGGCAGGGAGAGAAGATCTCAGACCTTCACAAGGGGGAGATGACCCGAAAAGAGCTCGAAGAGCTTATAATAAGAGGAAAGCTTAAATCCCTGGAAAGGAACAACGAAGAAGGATCCGGTTTATAGACAAAAGATATTTCTCCCGGTGAGAGTTGGTCAGGAACAACCTGCCGCTATTGCAATTGCCTGGCATACGGACTTCATTTTTTCCGGTCAAATCGATCCGATGTACCGGTGCAGCCTCGATTTATCCACGGTCTGCACATGATCCAGATTTACAGCGGAATCGTATTTCAGACCTTCGTTAACCCATCCGCTGAACTCTTCTCCAAGAACATCTATACCAGATTTATACGCCTGTTTATATTGGTCTGCAATTTCGTTTTGTCTTTGATGCTCCCGATACTCTGCCGTGATCCGCCTCAAGACTGCCGAACGGCCAAGTCTGCGAACCTCATCATCTTTATCCAGTGCCTTTAATAAATCCTCATCCATCATAACCTGTATAGGTTTCATGTTGATAATATATATTGAATAATAATAGTGGTAAAGGTAATTTCGTATGATACTGAATAAAAGCTCGATACATATAGAGCCTTTAGACATAAAATAAGGCATATCTACGGCTTCATGGTAATACCAGAAAATATAATATCAATATCCGAAAAGGCAAAAGAGGTGTATGAGGAGTTAAAAAAGAACTAAAAAAATTTTATATCCCTTGTTGAGGAGATTGCAGAGAAATCAAAGTGATAAATTAAAAGTAACGAAATACAGTAGAATAAATTTTTCCCGCTTTTTCCCCACTGAGAAAAATCTTCTCAGTTGTATCGGTATCGATTGCCTTTAAATGCCTTTAAAGCCGTTAAAACCTCTAAAAACCCCCACTAAAGTCCAATGAGTTGGCACGTAAATTGCAAGATATAATTAAACCATCATTCGCAAAAGGAGATAAAAAAATGAGAGAAAAAAAGAAGTTTAACTTGAGGGCTTTTACAAGTATCTTCCTTGCATTCAGTTTTATAAACCTTATACTCACAAGCATTGTGCTCTACGTAGTACCTCCGGGAAGGGTTGCAAACTGGTTAAACTGGAGACTCCTGGGTCTTACCAAGGATCAATGGGCTGCCATGCACACTGTAGTCGGATATGCTTTCCTTATCTTATCTGTACTTCACATAATCCTTAATTGGAAGGTATTGATAAACTACATCCGGTATAAAGTAAAGAATAGTGTAAGGCGTTTACCTGAGCTGGTTTTATCATTTGTGTTTGTTCTGGTGCTTTCTTTTGGTTCTATCTACAACTGGTTTCCCATCTCGTATATCACGGAGTTTGGTGAAAACATAAGCAACAGTTGGGAGACAAAGGCTATTCTTGAGGGTGCAGGTAATATTACGCCTGAAGAAGTAGAAAGCGTTCCTGGCAGTACAGGTGAGGAAAGTAAGATCGGAAGCGGTTGGGGAAGGAAGACAATAGCTGAGGTATCAAAAGAGTTATCGGTAAATATCGATACCGTAATTTCAAAGTTAAAGGAAAGGGGAATTGCGACCACCTCTGGAGAGAGAATGAAGGATCTTTCTGAAAGGTACAACGTAGGTTTTGAAGATATCTACTATATTATAGCTTCAGAATGATGCTATTACATGGGCCGGCTTCCGGCCCTTATTCTATTTACAGTCTAGATTTTGTTTTTTTACTACGAAAGAAGGCCACCACCTATGGTTTTATACCTAAATTTTTAAACGCGAAAAAACAAAAACTACCTTGAGGAAAAACAGATGCTCTTCGAACCGAGTTCTTTTTTTGTTACTCCGGACATTCCGACGAAAGGGGGATTCTTCTGGGTGATGAGAGATTTTCCTACCAGGATCTACGTAACGAGATGAAGTCTTTTGAAACAGATGTAAATATCCTAATCCTTGATTCTTGCGCTTCCGGAGCTTTTATGCGAGTAAAGGGAGGGCAGCAGGTTGCGCTCTTTCTCCTGGATGAACCTTCCAGAATAAGAGGAGATGTATACCTTAGCTCGAGTACCGAGGAAGAAGCCTCTCATGAATCGGATGAAATCGGAGCTTCCTTCTTTACATATTCGCTGGTTTCGCTTCTCCGTGGAGCGGCGGATTTTTCACAGGATGGTCAGGTAACCATTCACGAAGCCTATCAATATGCCCGGACAGAAACATTAAGCAGGACAGAGAGTACCCTTGCAGGTCCTCAACGTCCTTCCTGGCACATCGAACTTACCGGCACGGGAGATCTGGTATTAACGGACTTGATGGAGCTTGAAGCAGGTATCGTTTTCACCGAGGAACTTGAAGGACAGATGTTTATCAAGAGAGGTCAGCACAACATTGTTGCGGAAATAAACAAAGCGAAAGGAACATCCATTACAATTGTCCTTCCGGTGGATTCTTATACTATTACAATCCGGAATGATGACGGAACACTGGAAGCTTCTATTACCCTCGATGAAAGCTCTATTACCACTTTGACAATCGGGGATTTTTTAAGAACAAAAAATATCGTTACCCGCACTCGTGGTGATGAAGAGATGAATGATGAAGAATTAAAGGATAAAATCGATAAACCTGTTAGCTCCTACGATGTATCGTTCATACATTTCGGGTTTTCTTTTGTTCCAGGTCTGGGTGTACCCTTTCCGAACCAACCATACTATGTGGGATTGGATTTCAACCTTGTTCTGGGCATAAATTATGGGATAAGGGGAGCGCAATCCGGCACCGGAATAAATATTGTGCAGGATACAGTGTACGGAGCACAGTTTGCAGTTATTGGCAATATTGTCGAAGGAGGATTAAAATGGTTTCAATGGGCAGGGGTATTTAATATTTTTAGTGGCAGTGTGAGGGGCCTGCAGAGTGCTGGTGTATTCAATATTGTGTCGGAGGACATTTCCTGGCTTCAGGCTAGTGGAGTGTTTATTATCGCCAGTGGTTCGGTTAAGGGAGCACAGGGGGCGGGTGTTTTTAACATCACTTCGGGTACCCTTACCGGGGTACAGGGAGCGGGTGTTTTTAACATAACATCGGATACCTTTACAGGGGTACAGGCGGCGGGAGTTTTTAATTCTGCCATCAATGTGACTGGAATTCAAGCTGGTACTTTGAACATTGCTGACAAGATTGAGGGCTCTCAAATAGGAATTATCAATATAGCCGATTCTATTTCAGGGCTGCAAATCGGTCTACTCAACATAGGAGAGAGAATAGACGGCATCCCCATTGGCCTTATAAATATTTCCCGTAATGGGTTGATGACGTTGTCATTTGAAGGTGATTTCAACGGTTTTTTCTATCTTAGCTTTCAGTCGGGTAAAACATTGTACACTCTTCTCTCTGCGGGCACTCAATTTTTTACAGTACAAACCGATCCGGTTTTAAGCACTATCGCCGGGCTGGGTTTGCATTTTGATCTTGGCCCTTTTTTTATCGAAGGCGATGCAGCCGCAAAGAAATTGCAAAGTGCCGGCAAAAATGAAAAAAATTTCCATTCATTAAAATAAAAGGAGCTTGCAAACTCGACAAACATGATTTATAATTTTATAGCTTAGTGATTTAGTTGGTTATTAGATTTTACGACCAGCGTCGGATCTTAACACAGAAACAAGGAGGTGTGTATGGCAAAAATGCTTGTCTTCGATCCTAAAAAGTGTACAGGTTGCCGGTTATGTGAGCTCGCCTGTTCCTTTAGAATGGAGGGGGAGCTTAATCCGGCAAAGTCGAGGGTATAGGTAACAATCTTCGATAACGAGGCTTTCTACACCGCTTTGAGCTGCTTCCAGTGCGAGGAGGCATGGTGCCGGCGTGCCTGCCCGTCTGGAGCTATACAGCGGGATTCATCCCTCGCAAGGGAGGTAGTGGATGAAAACAGATGTGCAGGATGTAGAATCTGCACACTGGCCTGTCCCTTCGGGGAGATCATGTACGATTCAGAAATCTACAAGGTGTACAAGTGTGAGTTCTGCGATGGAGACCCCGAATGTGTAAAACTTTGTCCCGCCGAGGCACTCATCTACAGAGAACAGGACACTGCTGTGGTCTCCAAGCGAAAAGCATGGTCTCGCAGGTTAATCGAGAGTTTCAAGGAGGTGAAAGCATGAAAGGTGGATGGACGGGGACATTGCTAAGGGTAGACCTTACAAGAGGTAAGATAGATAAAGAGCAGGTAAACACCGAATGGGCCAGGGATTACATTGGAGGCCGGCGTCTTGCCACCCGTTACCTCTACGAAGAGGGAGTTGCAACCGTAGACCCCTTAAGTGCTGAAAATAAGCTCATTCTCGCCACCGGTCCTCTTGCGGGAACGTGTGCTCCCTG